>Ga0209709_10000491_pt1 | contig 37708 bp, 33 predicted proteins | sample ArcticOcean_MG_C_2_FD_187435 | JGI IMG/M metagenome (GOLD analysis project Ga0209709, IMG submission 187435) | Marine microbial communities from western Arctic Ocean - ArcticOcean_MG_CB4_136 (SPAdes) (version 2) | ecosystem: Environmental > Aquatic > Marine > Oceanic | place: Arctic Ocean... | reverse complement strand
CGTTCTCATCGTGTGGTAATGGTGGTTGTTCATCGAGTTCGATCAGCCCTGAATTTGGCGATTGACAATATACAAAACTACGGTTTCTCTTACTCTCAAAGCGAGCGGCAACGTCGACTACACCACCTTCTCCCGAGGCAGCTCGTAAACGACGCGGGATTTTTGGCCAAGTATCTGGTAAGGAATCTATTGTGACATCATACAATTCGCCCAATTGGCGAGAATGGAGTTTCCCGGTGGCTAATTGCTGGTGAACCTCTATTCCACACATGAAACCGAGTGATTCTGGATCGAGACTAGCGGGATCGCTGACATCCCCCTCTACGCCCGCCATATTGGAAGGGGAGGTATAAGTCATTGATGAGGACGCCGCTTGTCAAGCCAAATTGAGTGAGTCATAAGAGGGCTTAAACAACCTGCCTGCAGTAACATGCCCATCGATGATATCCTCGGCCAGTGTACGACTGATCTCATTACGTTCGGCTTCGTTAAGAACGATATTTAATTCGACATCACCACCCATCTCACGACACATGCGCTCGACGATGTCAAGAATAATCCTCTCCCGGTTTCGAGTGTTACCCTTTTTGCCGGAGTTCATCGTTGTCTCATCGAAATTACCACCCATCAAATCATTTCGCCAAAGCTTGGTCAACCGAATCGCTTTCTCAGCATCTTGGAGGTTCGCATCGTTTGATAATCTAATACGAGCGCTAGCCTCAGTCAATCTTGCCAGTGCTTCTAATGCCCTAGCGGTAATGGCAATCGAATCCTTGAACTCCCCGCCTTCTCTTCTAGTTTTGACATAGAAATCGACCAATGCAGTCCTTGCTGCAGCATCGAGATTAGGGTGAATATTACGCTTGCAATAGGCGATATATTTACGAATCATATCCTTCTCAATCTGGACGTCACCATATTCATCTTTGCTAAGATTTGGAGTATCGCTGGTACGAGATGGATCAGATGCACTACCTTCCTCAATCAATAATTCGCTAATACCGACTGTACGTTTATCGACGATATGGTTGGCAATCATCGAATCTTGTTCGGTATTTGGAGCATCGGTCAGTAACCAAATGATGTCGAATCTAGATAATAAAGGGGGGCCTAGATTTACTTGACTGGTAAATGGGGTTTCTGAGACAGCCTCGAAGCGACCATTCTTTGGGTTAGCCGCTGCGAGAATCGCACATCTGGTGCGCAAAGTTGCGCTTATTCCAGCCTTGGATATTGAAATCCGCTGTTGTTCCATCGCTTCGTGCATCGAAGACCTATCGCCTTCATTCATCTTATCGAATTCGTCAATTGCCGCAAGCCCAAGGTCAGCGAGAGCAAGTGCTCCAGCTTCCAAAGTCCAGCGTCCATCAGCAGTTGTATCTTGAACCGCTGCCGCGGTAAGACCCGCTGCTGTAGCCGACATACCGGAAGTAAACCGGCCACGAGGAGAAATCGTCGACATATAGGATAGAAGTTGAGATTTAGCTACACCCGGGTCGCCCATCAAAAGAATATGAATGTCACCGCGGGTTCTAGTTCCATCAGAATTTCTTCTTGCAACACCGCCGAATAATTGTAACATCAACGATTCTTTAACATGTGTCATTCCGAAAATTGAGGGCGCAATCGACCTAGTAAGGATATTGTAAACATCATCATTCGATGCAAGTTCTTTGATGAAGCGCTCCTCTTCGTCAGAAATAACAATTTCCTCAAGCGGTATATTCTGCCTTTCGATGCTGGATATTCGTAAAAATATATCAAAAATCGGTGTATCTTTGCCGCCTTTGCGCTGAGAACGGACAAACAATACGCCATTCACAGTCACTCTATCTCCGGGGTTGAGTATTCCAGCCAAATCATGTTCAGCAATACCCAACAATCTCTGTGGTTGAACACCGCCACTGAGGCCTTCTGGTAATTCTTGTACTTCGATAAATTGATTATTTATCAATTCGGAATCCTTGCTGACTAACTCGAATCTAGTCTCTCTTTTCTTTCTGCCACAACCACCATCTGCGAGCATACACTCGATTGGTTCGATTAATTCCTGCTCATTGGGTTGTTCTATCGTCAGGTGATGGCCACAAGAAATACAAGCGAATACAGCCCTGTATATCCTTGGTCTTACACCTGAAATCTTGGTGACGATGCCTTCAATTCCTATCATCAAACCGATATCATCGGCTCTGAGTTGACGAACTGTTCTGTGTCTATCTGCTGGCAGATTAACTAAGCGAATGAATGGGTTCAATCCCTTTGAACCCCCTTCGATCAACAGGTCCCGTAATACGCGATTAGCCGCACCAAGGTGGCCATCAGGATTATCGATAATAGAGCTGGCAAACTCGGGATTGAATGCTTCGATAACGCGATAACTGATTACTAAACTCTGAGTTTCAGGCCAGGTGACTTGAAGGTCGTGAATCGCATCGGAGAACTGTTCGGTGAGTAAAGAAAGCCAACGGGCGGGAAGATCGAATTCTAATGTCATGATATTCCCTCGGGCTTTGGCTTGTTACGCCTCCGGCTTATGAGGCTTACACTGATAATCCGCACCCCCTTGCTTCCACTGGAAAATAATAGTCCCTCAGTGCTTGATTTGAGAATCTGTGTATGTCCACTGCCCAACCGCCAAACCAATGGGGAGGCAACTGTTCCATCAGCCATGCCGCAGCATTCTTTCGAGGTCCTTCGGGGCGAGTCAACACGCTTCTCATTTTCGTCAACGGTTCTTGAAAATACCCTTGGTGACCCTTTAGAAAGAGAGGTCCTAGTTCACATTCCTCCAGGTGTTGAAGGCGAGGTACCTTGTATCATTTACCTCGCACCATATACCGGTACTGGAATGGGTCGTGCCAACTGGAGGGCATTTGATGAGACCTTGCCGCAACGTTTTGAAAGATTGATTCGAGAAGGTAAAATGGGTCCATGCATCTTGGTGATGCCCGATACTTTCACCTCATTAGGTGGCAACCAATTCATCGATAGTTCGGTAATGGGTAAGTGGGGGACTTGGTTAGCACAGGATTTACAGCGCGAATTGTCTGCTCGATATCCGATTTCTGGTTTTGCATTGGTTGGAAAATCAAGCGGAGGCTATGGTGCGTTAGTGCGCGGAATGATGGATGATTGCTGGGATGCTGTTGCTTGCCATTCTGGTGATTGCGGTTTCAATCTCCTGTATGGTGAAGCGATGGCTTCGAGCCTTACTAGAGTAGAACAATTCTCTGGAGTTGAGGGTTTTCTCACTCATGTAAAGGAGAGCAAATCTCTTTCGCATGATGATTTCCACACTTTGATGATATGTGCTATGTCTGCATCATATGACCCGTTGGAAAAGATCGAATTACCTGTCGACAACCATTTCTGCGAGTTTATCACTGAAAGATGGGATAATTGGTTAGCATGGGATCCATTGAACCTTATTGAAGAATATCAGGATTTACCGCCGACTTGGATAGATGTAGGGGACCGTGATCAATACCATATACAATATGGAATCCGCCTCTTAGTCGCTCGATTAAATGAACTTTCAATCGCTCATCATCACGAGGAGTTCTCTGGAACTCATAGTGGAATCGACCACCGTTTGGACCTCTCGTTGCCTTGGCTATTCAAAACGATGACATCGACATCATGATGACTGTCTTTTATCTGGCATCAGCATGGCGAAGGGGCTTGACTATGCTTCGAGCGGTGTCGATATCTCTCTCGAAGGAGCAGCAGTCGGCGCTCTAATCGGTGCGCTTGCCAATTCCGTAAGGCCTAGCGGTACCCCCGGGGCACCGGTTCATCTTCCGGGTGGATTTGGCGGACTAATAGAATTCAAAGGCGATTACCTCGCTTTAGCTACCGATGGCGTCGGCAGTAAATTGCAAATTGCCAGCAGTCTGAACAAATGGTATGGAGTCGGCATCGATTGCATGGCGATGAATGTAAATGACCTGTTATGTGTCGGTGCAGAACCAATAGCGTTTGTCGATTATATTGCGGTACCTAAACCCGATCCAATTGTCCATCAAGCACTTGGCGCTAGTCTTGCTGAAGCCTGCCGTAGGGCGAGAGTAACATTGGCTGGTGGAGAAACAGCAAGTCTACCGGGAATTGTAACAGAATTAGATCTCTCAGGCACTGCTTTAGGTTGGCTTGCCGGCGGCGACGAAATAACCGGTGCTCGATTGACAGCTGGCGATGTGTTAATTGGATTGCCAAGTAGTGGTATTCATTCTAATGGATATTCTCTGGTGCGTAAAGTTTTGGAGAAAGCCAATGCCGATATACGTGCAAAAGCACCATTTGCAATTGGTGACCATGGAAGGATAGAGAGAAGCGAAGAAGGCGAGATAACCTTTGGAGAGGTTCTGTTAAACCCGACTCGAATCTACTGCGACCCAATAGTCGATTTATTCCAAGCAACAAAGGATGGAGGGCCTTGTGAGCATAGTGACCTTCATGCGATTGTTCATATCACTGGAGGAGGATTATCCAATCTCCTGCGATTGCACGATACTTTGGGTTGGCACATCTCTAATCCAATGCCGGTACTTGAAGAATTCCAATGGCTTGCCAAAGAAGGAGAGATCAATGCATGGGAGATGCACCGGACTTTCAATATGGGATGTGGAATGATTATTGCCGTCTCAGCCGCTAAGGCTGACAAAATCCTTGCTTGGCTCGAAGAGAGATTACCTGGGTGCAATATCATTGGCGAGGTTCGAGACCATGGCCATCGTGTCACTCATGTGATTACGGAAGTGGAATACAAGGAATATTGAGGTGATCCTCTGAGCACAGAGGGAAACGAAGAACATATTTGGCTTGAAGGGCGAACAATAGTTCGTCTCAAACCAAATCAACCACGTCCATCCCATATGCCACGTGGTCCGATTTCAGCGGGAGAGACCGGTTTTTACAATCCGGCAATGGCTGCACCTAGAACCCGCTCAGTCCTACTGTTAGCCGACGCATTGGAGTACGGTTGGTTGACTCGTTCCAATAGTGGATTGAGGGTTCTCGAATCACTTTGCTCGACGGGAACTCGCTCGCGCAGATGGTGTACAGAAATACCTGAAAAATTACTTGAGAATGTCATTATTACAGCCAATGACCGCGATGCAGGCGCCATCGAATGGGCGAAATCATATGGCGATGGTACAGTGATTAATTGGTCGCAAGAAGATGCGCGAATACTAATGCATAGAGACTCTTTTCAATGGATTGATATCGATCCCTTTGGTAGTCCAATTACCTTTATTGATTCAGCCATGCAATCTCTACCTAGGGTAGGAATGCTCGAAATAACTGCAACTGATACCGCCGCTCTTTGTGGTAGCGCATCGGATGCTAGCAAGCGAAGATATGGTGGCCTAGGTCTCAATGATTCGTATCGTCATGATGATGCAATTCGTATCCTTCTCGCTACAGTTGCAAAGGCTGCAGCCCAGCATGATCGAACAATCGAACCAATTCTATCGCTTTTCGATGGCCATCATTTGCGAGTCTCGGTTCGAGTCCGCAAATCACGTAAAAAAGCATCTCAGGTTGGAGAGATGATCGGTTGGCGTCATCGAGATGCTGCTGCAACCCTCTCTTTGGAAAAGGTTGAACCGTGTAGTGGTCCTTTGTGGATTGGACCATTATGCGATGCGGAAATAGCGGGTCGAATAACCGAGGAAAAAGCCTTGCAATTATGTGGTGCTGATGAGGATGTTATGCCTGAATATTGGACTGCTAACGATCTAGAGTTATCTCATAGAGAAATCATTAGATCTGTGAGGTTCATCGCGGAATCTGCAGATTTAATGAGTCGCAATCACTTGTTCATGCCAATCGACTTACTACCGAGATTGGCAGGTCTTGCTGGACCTCCAGCGATGAATTCGCTAATTGGGGCATTACAAACCGCAGGTCATTGTGCTGCACGAGGGCCAAATATGGACCCGACAATCTTGACTGATGCAACTCTTGATGAATTGATTACGGTAGTGCAAAACCTTTGATCAACCAAAACTCGGGTCGTCCTCTGCTTGGTCATCAGGCGCTGGGAGATAGTTTTGCGAACTTTCAAACACTTCTCGAACACTATTCTCTATTGAGCGCGCATCTTCTAATAATTTACTTAGAGGAATATCGATTTCAGTCATCTCACTCACAGCTTCGACAATCAGTGCTGCGGCTCTAGCATCAGGATACATTGGGTTGCACTCGGCTAACAATGCAGTGATATCCAAACCTAGCCGATCACCTTCGCTCAATAGATAGCCACAGATTCCCGTGACAATACCTTGCTGAATCGGTTGAACTCCGGCATTGTTCAAAGCAACACGGGAAGAAGAACTTGAGCCAACCCCATAAAGCGCTCCTTCACTCTCATCTTTACTCGATTGAGTCAAACCATCAAGTATTATCAAACGTTCAAATCCTCCTTTGGTATACCACTCAAGAACGGTATTAGCAAAATTGATGTCGTGTTTAGAATCGAATTGAACTTCAGCAGTGAAGACGCCGATACCCTTGCCTTGGTATACCCTCACTGGGTGCTTTGGTACCTCATTATGAATCAGAGCAACAGCCGGAAAATCTGCATTGAGAACAGTGCCTAATTGCTTTAGTGCTAGTTCAGAAATGATATGGCTAGCTGCGATTATCCCGACCATGCCAACGGTAGAAAAGCCACAGATTGCGACACCACCTGTAGTAGGGTCTGCATCCTTGTGCAGAACCAATGTATAGCCTGACCCAGAATCACCCATCAGATAGCCCCCCTCTTCTCTACTCGGTAAGCCGGTGTTTTTCACTGTTCGTGAAATTCGGCCCAATCATCCGCGCCCTGATCACGATACCACCAGACTCCAACTTCATCCTCATACCATTCGGTTCCGTCATCATCGATGGTTATTCCCGAACTCTCCTCTTCGGAAGAAGATTCATTATCAGTATAATCGATAGTGAGGTCATTATCCTCAGCGACATGACCTCTTCCCTCAGCCTCAGCAAATAGTGAATGATCACGGTTTTGCGGCACTGAGCGATCGATTTCATCTCCGCCCTCATGTCTTATTTCTTCAAGACCAACGCCGACGGGAAGAGGCTTACTCGCTCTCTTCTCATCGCTGTATGAAATCGGATCATCATCCATTTCCAACTCATCTTCAGTCCAGACATCTTCATTCTCACGCTTACGTCTTAGTGCGATCATCAATACCCAAATCAATCCAGCAACTACCACTAAGCCAGTACCTCCAGCATACAATACAGTCAGAGATTGACTCGAGATAGGCGCAGCGGTGTAATTAACCTCGTTATTGTCATCTTCTTTCTTTACCTCTTCACCAATCGCCCAGAGGATTTTACTACTGATGATTAAATCATTGGTATCCGGGTAATCACTGGTAGAAGCAAAACCGGTTATTGTTGCATAATATTGGCCAGTTCCTAGAATCGAAAGGTTGGTAATACTAATTGATAGCGCTAACTCGCTGCTTTGGTCTGCCTCCAGTGATATAGAATTCACCTTGGGTATGAAATCAATTTCATCATGGATAGTCCAGCCGTCAAGATTGAACTCTATTGAAATTGAATAATTATTGACGTTAGTAACCGTACAAATCAGGTCTGATACTATAGTAATCTCCACTGCAAGCGCCAAGTCTGGGCAGTCGAAGATAGGTGCTCCTATAGCCGAAGGAGACCAAGCCTCCTCTTCGACTTCTTCTTGTGTAGAGGAAGTGAGGGTTATCACTAATTGATTAGGGTTAATTATCAGCCAATCAGGAGTGATTAACATAACATTCAATGTGCCACCTCCCGCTACTTCAACAATAATATCAGCCGAACTAGTAGTGAATAAACCGCTCCCACTGCCGACAAGGTCTTCTGTTAAGTTAAGCGTAGTCCATTCATAAGAGAGGTTCTCCATCAAACCAAGATGCTGAGTGTTTACTGCAGTGAGATCAATTTGAACTTCGCCTTGGTCGGCTAGATTGAGAAGGAAGGGGTTTGCAAGTGTACTGAGCGTTGCCTGGACCAGAATTGTTTTATTAATTATTAAGGAAGCAGGTAATAGTGGTTGATTCGATGCATCACCAGCAAACCCAGTATGGGTAATAGTGATGCTAATATCGCCATAAAGTGCCTCTGCCCACGTGCCCATTTCAGAAAGGTCACTATAGGTCAATTTGATATTAGGTTCGGCATTATCAGCCAAGACCATAGTGAAATCATCTTGAGTCAATCTGATTGTTACAGTGCCCTTCTCATTGGTTTGACCACCGGCTATCGAAGAGACGTCGATCCAGAAAGGACTGCCAAGTGACATTACAGGAGCAGTCTCTACTGAAAGAGAAACCGATTGAGCGGTATCGTTTCGTGTCAAATGAGGCCCGGTGACGGAAATTGCATCAGAGAAATTACCATGGGAATCAATCGCTACTACCGAAACCCAATATGGAGTGCCATCAATAAGACCAGAAACCTGAGTGGAATTAAATGTTCCAGTATCGATAAATGGAGTCAAGTTTGAAACACTAGAAAAATTAGAAGTTTCAACATATACCAGATATGACTCGAAAAGAGGTGCTGTAGAACGGTCCCAAGTGATTAGCAAAGCACCACCGTCATCTCCTGCTACATCAAACGCTAATATCGAGGCAATTGGGGCAGGTGGATCTGGATATGGTATTTTTAATTCAATGAGATTGGATAATTCTGAACGAACCCCTCCTTCGTGAATCGAACGCACAGCATAGCGGTAATCCGAATCTACAATCAAATCCCCGTCAGTAAAGGTATTATTATTGGAGATAAAAGTCGCTTGATCACTATCGATTTGGTTTTCACCAATAGCCCGATAGATGTGGAATTCAATCAGGTTATCGGTATATTGAGCCATGTCATTCCATTGTAACTCAACTTCAAAAGACGAGAGCAAAGTATTGCTGAGAATCGGAATCGGGGGAATGAATAACTCAGGTGCTCCCGGCTGATAGGAGATTATCAAATCCGAAATGGTCACTGAACCAGCTTTTGTTGAGTTAAAAGATAGATTGGTCATAAATGTCCCTGGCTGTCTAGCAACTCCTTGATTGATAACATTGGTGAGATTTCCTGAAGGGTTAGGGTTCATATGAATTGCAAATTCAATATCGTAACCGATATTCAAAGATGTGAAATTAAATGTTCCATTAGTAGTTGAGTTCAAATCAAAGAAAAGCCCAACTACCCCATTATCATACATATCGAGGATTGGTAGAGAATTTTTGACGACGCTATCGAGAAGGATTGCAGTCCTTTGGTCAAAATCGGTAAGCGTCAACATCGGTAAGCCATCCCCAGCACTGCGCGCATAACCAGAAGCGTTCAGATCATTGTTGCCATCACTGTCGATATCAAGTCCAACTTTATGCCATGCACCAATAAATAGGCCTTGATTAATCTCGCCGACTGGAACTACATGTTCGACATTACCATCACCATCGAAGTCGATAGCCATGGCTTGACCCGGCATTGAACCAGGCTCGAGTAGAATTGGTAAGGGTGCGGATATACTACTTGCATTAGCAAAGGTTCGCAGTGAGAAATTACCCTCTATTGTTGCCGAATTATTATCCGTTATTTTTTCATTGGCACTGAGTAATTCGACAAAACCATCACCATCATAATCGAAAACCGAAGCATTTGCCATATTCATCTGGCCATTTATTATAGAACTACTCCAGCCAAAACTTCCTTTGTTTTCTTTCATCACAAAGCCAGAAAGCGAGGTGCCAATAACATCCAAATCCCCGTCCGCGTCAAGGTCAGTAACTATTGTATTTGCTTCGATTCCACTGAATGATGAAATTTCTACCATATACCCTAAGTTCGTACTATAATTGTAAACTTTCGAATTATTATCTTGGTCTTGAACCACAAAATATTCACCACTTGATGGCCCATAAATCAGACCGGTGTGTAGGTCAACGAGAACAGCCAAATCAAACATTGACCCGTCCTTAAAAATTTCAGTGGAACTTGGGTTACCAAATGCATTGCCGGCCCATTTTCGCAACTCAAGCTTACCATCACTGCGTATCGATAAGATATCAGCAGAACCATCGCCATCAGCATCACTCAATTCAGCTTTGACAGTAAAACTACTTACAGTGGTATTCATCGACGGGTTGAAGTCGAAAGTAACTTTATTGTATAGATGAAGACAAACCCTATTTTCAGTCAAAGAAATTGTAGCAACATCGACTTTCCCATCACCGTTAACATCGGCAGCGGAAATTTCAGTAGCTTCATTGCAAGTCTCGACCCAAGGAGAAAACACAAGGCCGCCTGTAGGGTCCCAATCGACAAATGAAATCGCCGCATCAAAACCCGTGATAGCAGAATCATGCGATAGCAGAACAGCTTCTTCATTCAAATCAGCATCGACATCACCACTCGCGATATCAGAAATACGCGCACTCAAATGAAAGCCATCGCCGAAATCAGAAACAAAGGTGGCGTTGAGAGCCGAGTATTGCATAGAAGCATCAAACGGAAGGTAGAATTCTGGTGATTGCTGTGAAGTATTATCGTAATGACTTGTTGCCCACGTACTACCGTTTGCAAATGTAGTTTGTTGGCCAATATCACCTTTGCCAGCCCCTTCAAATGCCCATTCTTTGTAACCATCTTCCTCGATATCGAGCCAGATCTGGCCGGGGCTATCATCGGCATAGGAATATTGGATATTAAAACGCGCATCTTCTACGGTTATATTTTGATCCAATTCGATCGCTGAACTGGTGTCAGAAGTCCCACCTACTAATGTAATTACGCTAGACTGAGAGCCATTTTCAAATGTATCTACCTGCAGTGGCTGAGCATCTGCGCTTACCGAGTTAAAGGCCGGTAAAGTAGCCAATAATAGCATGAAAACCAGAAGAATAGAACGTTGACTCATCTCTTCACCGTGTGACCGATAAATGCAGTCATACAATTGTCTTGCGTCGCGCGGATAACCAATCTTGCCGAAAAGAAGGTAGTTATTCCATTACGGTAGCGTTATGAAATACAGTCTATCAGCAGAGTATAGGGTCGCCAATGGAAGATGATACTCGCTTGACAATTAATGTCGGTGATATCGAAATCGATATGATTGGTGGTCAAAGTGAAATCGAAGAGCGATTGACCCGTATCAAGGAAGATGGTCAATGGAATATCTTATTGGAACACATAAAAAATGCAGTGGGAAATTCCGCGGCTTCCAGTATCGCAGCGGAAGGACTTTGCGAACGGGGAAGGATTTTCAGAGCCATGATTGAAAATTGTAATCTCGATCGCAAACCAGATCAGGTTTTAGCATCCATTCATTATCTTAGAAGTTCGGAGGGTGTTGATGATTGTCCACCAAGGGTTATTGAAAAAATATTCGAGGACGCTGGTTTAGAGAGGCCTGGAAATCTTTCTCTTTACCTCAATCGATTACGCGAAAGAGGATTGCTTGAAATCCCTGCCAATAAAGGTGACAAAAATCGCTATGCTATTCTTAGCTACGAGGGTAGAGCACATCTAGAAAGCCGGTCACATTCTTGAGGTGCTTGCAATGGTGATGACCGAAAATAATCCCAAGGACGAAGAGGAGACCTTGGACCTTTCATTTCAAAACCATACCAAGGCAAACTTTCGAAAAGGTCGCCACCCATCTTCCAATTTCCGTAGAACTATTTTCGACGGTGCTGATTTAACCGCAGGTGATTTCACTGGCTCAGATTTCAGAAAGGCTTCAATGTTTTGTGCTGACTTGATGAACTCGACTTTTGATTCCTGTGATTTTAGGGGCACAGACTTAAGAAAAGCACGTCTAAATCTTTCGACCTTTAGAAATTGCAAATTCAAGGGCGCTGATATTCGTGGTATTCGTGGACGATATGCGATTTGGCAAGGCAGTGATTGGTGGAATGCCAAACTCGATGATGACCTTAGCAAAGTGCTTAACAAAAAATGGCCTAAACCAAAGGAATGATTATTCCTCTTCATGAATAAGAATTGGACTCCGATCAAGTGCTGCCTTTGCGCTTGCATTTAGAAGTGGAAGTAATGCTATCAGTCCACACAAGGTCAAACAGATTCCACACAGATAAGACGTGATCTCATATGCAGTTGACATGGTACCACCAAGGTGAATATCCGATGCATCTTTGATCATCAAAGTTCCTTGAAATCCACCCAGTCCGCTAATTACAGCACCAACAATGGCGAACTTCGCCCCCCACGAATGTAATTTGAATAATGCGATTGCTCCAGATATTATCAGTAGAGAACCGATAGCCAGCGAGTATCCTCTGAGGGTGTATGCCCCGGAATCCCTTGATTCATCATGAAATAATTGAAACTCGGTTACCGAGATATTATCCCCTTGGGAATTTGGAGTTTCAATTATCGCTAGAACATCTTCCTCACTGAAGTCTTCGACTTGTGCACTCACCAAATCCTCATAGGAGAATAGCGCAAGCAGTAAGCCGCCAAATAGTAAGAATATAGCCACGGTTTTTGGACCCTTTTCGTCGGGACGAACCATACTGATTCCAGCAGGTGGGGAGCGGCCATCATCGCCTTTGAGTATCATTTTGAAATCACTCATTCGCTACACATCTCCAAACCCTTGCGTAAATCATCTGGAATTATTATCGATTGTAAAGATTCCAGGTCTACACAAACCGTGACTTGTTCGCTACTCCAAAGCAAGACATCGTTTTGATTGAAAAAACGATATTGCCATGTGCATGACTTTTCACCCACACGTGAAATCCAAATATTTGCTTTGACGGTATCACCATAGCGTAAAGGTGCGATAAAATCGGTCTGTGCATTGACTATCGGGAACCCCATTTTCCTTATGTTGATTAGTTCAGGATATGAAACCGCACAAATCTCCTGCCAACATTCCTCAAAAAAGCGATGTGCCAAATCATATATTCGCGGATAGTAAGCGATGTTCGCACTATCGATCATCGGATAATCTACTCGCCTAGACAAGGTGACAGCCATGTCCCTCCCATCGACTTCCCCTTGATGAAGGAATTGAAGGCACTAACCATTCATATGGTATATCGCATGCCCGTACCATGGCAGAGATGGAACTATTGGAGACCTCTGATGGCTCCACTCCAATCTCGATAGAGATTCTGCCTCCTAATCGAGGCTTAGGTCTCGATGGCATCCATGGTTTCTTTCAAGGCTTGGGGGACTGGAAACCAGCATTTGTTTCGGTAACTTACCATCAAGCCCACAAGATAGATGTAATCGAGGCCGAGGGGCCAGATACCCAGATCTGGAATCGTAAAAAACCGGGAACTCTTGGGGTTTGTGCAATGCTCAAATTCCAATATGGTCTGAAGGTCATACCTCATCTTATATGTGGTGGTTTTTCACGCTTTGAATCAGAGGATTTCCTTGTCGATCTCGACTACCTCGGTATGGAGAATGTACTCGTGCTTAGAGGAGATCCAAAGAAAGGGGACGGGGAATTCAAGCCCCACTCCGGAGGAAATCAATATGCATCTGAATTAGTGGCCCAAATCTCTAGTTTGAACAAAGGCAATTATCTCGAAGAAGTAAAAGAGGCAAAACCTACCAACTTCAAAATCGGAGTTGCTGGCTATCCTGAAATGCATAGAGAGGCTGTTGATTTCAAAGTCGATATTTTAAATCTCAAACATAAGGTCGACGAGGGAGCATCTTTTATCATTACACAAATGTTTTTTGAGAATAAGTATTTTTTCGAGTTTGTAAAACAATGCCGCGAGGTTGGTATAACAGTTCCAATAATTCCTGGTCTGAAAGTTCTGACATCAAAGAGACAATTGGAAGTATTACCCGATTTATTCCATACCAAAATGCCCGCTTCTCTAATCGAAGAAGTAAACGCTTGCGAAAATAGAGAACAGGTAATTGAAGTTGGAGTAAAACACGCGTTAGAACAAGCGAGAGGTTTAGTAGAATTCGGCGTGCCATGTTTGCACTTCTTTACGATGAATGATTTAACCACATTTTCAAAGGTACTCGATGGATTGAGGAGTTGAATCGAGATGAGTAGCGAGAAGTTACTACGAGATGCTCTCGCTGAGCGCATCGTCATTATCGATGGCGCTATGGGGACTATGGTCCAGAAATACAACTTACAAGAAGAGGATTTTCGCAATCCTCAATTGGCAGATCATTCAATCGATTTAGCCGGTAATAATGACTTATTGGTCCTGACTCGGCCTGATGTAATAGAAGAAATCCATAGATTATATCTAGAGGCAGGTGCTGAAATAATCGAAACCAATACCTTTGGTGCTACAGCAATAGCCCAGAGTGAATATGGCTTGGGGCATTTGGCCCGAGACATGAACCTCGCCGCAGCTAAAGCGGCTCGAAGCGCCGTTGATACTCACTTTGCTACCACTGGTAAACAAGGATGGGTCGCAGGTGCAATAGGTCCTACGAATGTGACATTATCCGCCTCAGCAGATGTTTCAGATGCTTCAAGTCGCGCAGCGACTTGGGATCAGGTACACTCAGCATACCTCGAACAAGCACTTGCTTTGATCGAAGGCAAATGCGATATCATTCTAATAGAGACTATTTTCGATGTTCTCAATGCTAAAGCTGCAATCAAGGCGACCCTTGATGCCTTTGAGCAGACCGGAATCACTCTACCAGTGATGATTTCTGTAACCTTCATCCAAGAAGAGGGAGATAGAACCGTCTTTGGGCAGAGCGTCGAGGCTTTCTGGAATACTATCGAACATGTAAAACCGTTTACTGTTGGTCTTAATTGTGGATTAGGAGCTACTGGATTGAGAAGCAAACTGGCCACCCTGGCGCGAATTGCTGGAACAAATATTCATCTCTATCCAAATGCAGGTTTGCCAAACCCCCTCGCACCTTCTGGCTTCGATGAAACACCAGTAATTACTGCCTCCCATGTCAAAAGACTTGCAGATGAAGGGCTAGTCAACCTTGTTGGTGGATGCTGTGGAACAACTCCTGAACATATTGCAGCAATAGCCGAAGCGGTGAAAAACTGCACGCCAAGAGTAATTCCTTCAGTCGAAATAACCCCTACCTTTTCCGGGCTAGACACTTGTGTAATACATGAGGATTCCAATCTGATAATGGTTGGAGAGAGAACCAATGTCACAGGTTCAGCTCAATTTCGTCGTTTGATAACGTCCCAGGACCTCGAAGCAGCGGTTTCCATCGCCCTTGACCAAGTCAGAGGCGGCGCAAATATCCTCGATGTGAATATGGATGAGGGATTGATTGAAAGCGAGGAGATGATGACTAAATTCCTCAATATTGTGGCTACTGAGCCCGATATTGCCACTCTACCAATAATGATTGATTCATCAAAATGGAGCGTTATTGAAGCCGGGCTCAAGTGCGTTCAAGGTAAACCAATAGTCAATTCGATTTCACTAAAGGAAGGCGAAGAGGATTTCCTAGAAAAAGCAGAACTCGTTCATCGGTATGGCGCTGCAGTAGTGGTGATGGGCTTTGATGAAAAGGGCCAAGCTGAAACTATTGATCGCAAGGTCGAAATCGCTAAGCGTGCTCAAAAATTACTGGTAGAAAAAATCGGTTTCCACCCGACAGATATCATCCATGACCCAAATGTTCTCGCGATTGGTACCGGTATCGAAGAGCATAGTGCTTTTGCGGTAAATTTCATCGCCGCTACCAAAGAGATTCGAGATTCATGTGCTGGAGCAATGGTCAGTGGTGGTATAAGCAATCTATCTTTTTCATTCCGTGGAAATGATGCGGTAAGACAAGCGATGCATGCTGTTTTCCTCAAGCATGCGGTCGAAGCGGGGCTTACAATGGGTATTGTCAATCCAAGTCATCTGATAATTCATGAAAATATCAATCCCGAACTTCTCTCTCTAGTTCAGGACGTTGTCCTTAATCGTCGAGACGATGCGACAGAGCGTTTAGTCGACGCAGCATCATCATTCTCTGCCACAAAGGTCGAACAGATAAGTAATGAAAAGTGGCGCGAAGAGACGGTCGAAAAAAGGTTATCACATGCATTGGTTCATGGGATTTCGGACCACATTGTCGAGGATGTAGCCGAGGCATTTTCGAAAGTAGACAAAGCTCTTGAAATCATCGAGGGCCCGCTGATGGAAGGTATGAATGTCGTCGGTGATCTCTTCGGATCCGGGCGGATGTTTTTGCCACAGGTAGTGAAGAGTGCAAGGGTGATGAAACAGGCAGTAGCTTGGCTTGAACCTTACATGGAAAAGGGCGAGGGCGAGCGTACAAAGCGCGGTGAAGTTGTGATGGCTACCGTCAAGGGTGATGTTCATGATATTGGAAAGAACATCGTTGGAATTGTCCTGCAATGTAATGATTACAATGTTCACGACCTTGGGGTAATGGTGCCGATGGACACCATTCTAGCCAAGGCTGAAGAGGTCGATGCTGACATAATTGGACTCTCTGGTTTGATAACGCCTTCACTTGATGAAATGATTCGATTCGCTAAGGAAATGCAACGCAGGGAAATGGAGATTCCACTTTTGATAGGCGGTGCTACAACATCACGCCAACACACAGCAGTTCGAATATCTCCAGCATATCAGAATGAGGTAGTTCACGTCAAAGATGCCTCTTTGGTTTCAGGAATTATAAACCAACTACTGGATAAAGATAGACGTAAGGATTTCAATGTTAAACTAGCCGAAGAAGAGGAGCGGTTGACCGTATTATACCAAAGAAGAATGGGCAATCCATTGCTCACATTGGACCGTTCACGGAATAAGAAACCAAATTACAACTTTGATTCAACTACTTGCCCCACACCCCCATTCTCCGGAATAATGACCGAAAGCATATCTCTCGAAGAGGCTGAAAAGTGTATCGATTGGACCTTCTTCTTCACCACTTGGGGAATGAAGGGTAGATATCCCGCAATTCTCGAAGACCCTATCAAAGGAGAAGCTGCACGTGATTTATTCGAAAATGGAAAAGAGATGCTCGCAAAAGTCATCAAAGACAATCTTTTATCGATTAAATCGATTATTGGCTTCTGGCCGGCTCATTCAGATGGCGATGACATAGTGATTGAAAATGAAAAGTCTTCGCGTTTCGTAATGTTGCGTCAACAAAGAGATTCAGGATCATCCAACTTATGCTTAGCCGATTTCATCGCTCCAGAAGATGCTGAGGTCGATGATCACGTCGGAGCTTTCGCCGTTGCAGTCCATGGTGCTGATGAAATGTCCCTCAAGTTTGAAGCGGAGAACGATGATTATTCTTCAATTATGATAAAAGCAATCGCCGACCGGTTTGCGGAAGCAAGCGCTGAATTATTGCATCAAAGAATAAGAGCAAAATGGGGCTTTGCCGATGATGCTGACATGAATGCAGAAAGATTGTTCAAAGGCGATTATCGTTCGATTCGTCCGGCATTTGGCTATCCTGCTTGTCCCGATCATAGCGGAAAGCGTTTGTTATTTGAATTACTCAAAGCGGAGGAACATGGCTTTGTCTTGACCGAATCCTGCGCAACCCATCCCGCTGCAAGCGTTTCTGGACTTTATTTCGCACATCCCGAAGCACATTATTTCAATATAAACCGCATCGATGAAGGGCAGGTAATGGACGTCGCTGCTCGTAATAATATGAGCCGCCGGGAAGTCGAATATTGGCTTTCAACCATTATCGATTATGACCCAGACTGAGAAATCTACTCTTCTTCAGGAGATGCATCGACAGTGCTTTTTACGCTTTCATCGACGATATTATAATCGATACCACAGGTTCTACAGACTTGATTTTCATCCCAGTCGCATTGTCTTCGGCATCCTGACATAATTTCACCTCATTCGAAGTAGATGGTATCAGGCCCACCTAGTGGTATTTCAGGAAGTTGTCGTAGTTCTCCGAATAGTGCAGGTCCAGTCACATAGGTAGTAGCGATTCCCGACTGGCCAAACAAATCATTAGCCATCGCTGCCCAAGGCCGCCCCTCATCGTCGATTTCAATATCGATGAAATCACCGAAACCACCACAGCGAGCGTAACCACAAGTTGGGTCTTCATCCAATGGGTCATCATGAGAATTTACTTGAGTTGTGGTAATCAATGGCTTATCATTCCAGGCATCGGTGATAACTCCCATGAATCCATCCCAGGTTTCATCTTCCCATGTGCCGATATAAGCAAAAGCAACTCGGCCGTCTTCGCCGGCGTAAATCGTAGGATAACCTGTTCCACGAATACCCGCTGGTGCGACGTCTATGGGGTCTGACCATGTATCGCCTTTATCTTTTGAATTTGCATAATATGGTTTATTGTCTACAGCAATCCAGAATGCGTGTAATCCTCCTGCTGAATCAACAGCAGTAGCGATTTCATGTGAATTAGATGCCATACTTGCATTAGTGGTAATGGTGTGTTCAGTCCAGGTATAGCCGCCATCAATTGAGCGGTAGACAGCAGGCCCGTCACATGAAGGGTTCCCACGATAAACCGAGCCGTCAACACTTCCAGCAACATGGGCATGTAATCCACTACATTGGGCAACACCAATCGGATAGCCAGGTCTCTGGACGTCCCATGTGTGAGCTCCATCCAAACTTCTCGAACATTGAGGTCCGAGTGCAGACGAACCGGTATTGATACAGAATACGTAAATCACCTCATTATTTCCTATGCCATTTACATCGGGCATCGAAGCAATCGATTGATGATCTTGAGGTAAATAATAGCCCTCAGCGGTGAAAGGAATCGACCAGGTCTTGCCATCATCGTCAGAATATTCAACAAACATTGCAGTCAAAGCGTGCATATCGAATTTGACCAAACGGTCGGTCCATGGGTCGACATAGATGTATGGGTCATTCGAAGAGGGAACCTGCCCCATGCTAGTGACGAGTGGATTGAAAGGTCCCATATTAGTCCAGGTTTGACCTTGATCCATTGAGGTATAGGTCATGGAACCACTACCGGTTCCTCCGTAGGATGAGAAATGAATTCCGCCCCTAGATGTGACGCCAATAGTTGGTTCAAAAGTGGTCGCACCAATACCGTAATAGGTCGCTAATGCTGGAAATGGAGTATTGTTTCCGGTAAGATTATTCCAGCCTAATGATGCATTATTTGCATCGACTCCGCCACCATAATGGTACCAAGTTGTATTAGCGTAGGTGAAAGAAAATGGATTAGCATCAGGAATAACCTCTACGGTTTCCTCATCGCCAAAACAACCGGAAAGAGGCGCGCTAAGTAGGAGGAGAAGTGTTAAAATCACTCCACGGAACATGATTCGTCGTCAAACCGGCCACTGATGAATCTTCCTCTTCCCAGAGCGACTCCAATCAGTGCACTAATCGTCGATAAAGAATTGAAACCGGGCAAGCCAAGAAAACCCCCACCTTCATCGCTTTCAAGAACCATGCCATAGACAATGGTGAATGAATCTCCAATCGTGCCATCTGTGCGATGATGGGTTAGAGACAAAGATCTTGAAGTATCATCATAGACTAATCGAGTCCAACCATAAGTGCTGTTCTCTCGATAAGCACTCCAAGATGGCTGCGGTTCATCGAGGTCCTCGTAAGCAGCGCGACCTCCGACTCCGATGACCAGATGAATCGGGGCAATTCCACTAGGAATCACTGCCAAATCAAGACCTTCACTCAAAGGCTTCTCAGCGACTACTGGCCAAGTCCTTTCATAGAAATGATCGTGCCCTGCAATTACCAAATCAACACCCTGTTCAACATATAACTGCTCGAGAGCATTGCGAAGTTCCACTTCTGAACCGTGATAACTATTGCTAGAATACATTGGTTTGTGGCCATAGACAATCACGAAAGGGCTCGCCTCTCGGCTCTCTGGAGTATTGGCCGTCTCAAGCACATTTTTTAACCAAGTGAATTGACTACTTCCGGTCGTAAATGGGTGTTCAGTCGACATGAATACCAATAAGGCACCAGGGACTTGGCGCGTGTAATAGAACCCCTCACTTTCCGCTGTATTATCCATGTCGAACCTGTGCTCATAGCCTGTAAATCCAGTAATAGGTTCATTTTCATGGTTGCCAGCAGCAGTCATCCACGGAATTTTCATCATGCTCGGAGTCTGAATGTCAAACCATTCATCCCATACGTTCTGATTTCCATCGGAATATGAGATGTCACCTGAGATGGTCACCATTTGCGCAGAGGTATCTGCAATAATCTCCTCACTGACATCTTGCCCTTCACTTGACAGACCATGATCGGCTATTGAAATCCATTCGAAATGGTCACTAGCCGGGTTTATTGTAGAAAATTTAATTTCATTTGACCAAGTATTGCCGTCGCCGACCTTGTAAGTAATCTCTTCACCGAGAGGTAAATTTGTCATCTGTGCCATGTGAAATGCCATATCATGCTCATAGCAATATGAATTTCCTTGAGTAGATTGCTCTCCTCCTGAATGTGACCATTCTACGAAAGCATCTCCTCGTTGTTCGGTAGCCCACATAACAGTCATCGCTGTTGGCTCATCAGCGGTCTGCAAATGTATCTGAGTGGGGTTAGTACTGCCGGTAATCGTCCCAGGACATTCAGTGATTGCTTCATTCAAACTTTGACCCTGAACCACGGGTAGGCAAAGCATCAGGATAAGAAGGGGAATGAGGCCTCTCACAGTAACCCCTTGCGTGGCTATGAAATCAACTCTTCGCTAGTTGAATTTACTATTTCCTCATGCTGAATATAGTTGACGATATGTTGAACTGATGATAACATCTGGCTGTTAAGGGGGAGATTATGGCTTTGATAGATTCAGATATCCGTAAGGCGAAAACCCTGCCCTCACGCTACTATACCACCAAGGAATCTTTTGAATCTCTCCTTCCTCATTTCGATGGGTGGCAATTCGCTGCCCACCGTAGTGACCTTGCACAGAACAATATGCTACCATTAGACCATATTGAAGATATCACTGGACAATGTATGGTCTTGGTTCACTCCGACCAGACACGTTGCCTAGCCAATGTCTGTACGCATCGGGGGATGAGAGTCGTCATGGAGGATTGTAACTCGAAACAGATTCGCTGTGGCTATCACGGGCGTTCATTTGCTTTGGATGGCTCGTTTTCTCATATGCCAAGATTCGAGGAGGTAATTGGCTTTCCAACTTTAGAAGATGACCTCACTAATTATCCTTTGAAGGAATGGATGGGACTACTGTTCACATCAGGCAATGATTCGCCGTTCCCCGATCTCTCAATATTGGAGGATAGAATCGGCTGGATTGACATTGCATCATTCACCAGAGATACTACCAAAGATCGAGATTATTCAATCGCTGCTGATTGGGCCTTGTACTGTGAGAATTATCTCGAAGGCTTCCATGTACCATACGTACATCCCGAATTGCATTCGATTATTGAGCATGAAGATTACCGAGTTGAGGTTTTTGAGGGCGGGGTACTACAGACGGGAATTGCACGCGAAGGAGAGGAGTGTTTCGAGATTCCAGAATCTTCACCTGATTATGGGCAAAGAATTGCAGCATACTACATTTGGCTCTTCCCAAATTTGATGCTTAATGTCTACCCATGGGGGATTTCAATCAATATCGTGATACCAGTTTCTTCGGGAAATTGTCGTGTCATCTATCGTGGTTATGTCAAAGAGACTCGTAGTCCTACTACCGGGGCTGGTGGTGATCTCGATACAGTAGAGACACAGGATCAATGGGTAGTAGAAGCGGTACAAAGAGGGTTAGGTTCCAGAAGTTATGATCGTGGTCGCTACTCGCCAAGTATGGAGATTGGGGTTCATCATTTCCATAGGCTGCTCACTAAGTGATAGGCCTAGTGTGCCGATTACAATATTCTGATGGGGTATGCTGGTGGTGCTGCATCGTTCTGGCAAGAATGGCACTCAAGCCATCAATCGATGCAGCACCACATGGAATTGACGTTTGCAAAATCATATTAGATAGAATATTCTGATATTGCTTATGCAGAAGCCCAATGTCCCTACTGATTCAGGCTCAGGCCCAGACTCGACTATTACAAAGATGAAGGAGCACTTGCAGGATATTGAATCCCGCTTGCGGAAAGTTGAAGATAAGACTGGTTTATAACTGGATACCAATTCCAATGCTTTTGCTTTTGTGATAATCGGAAGTTTAGCAGTCGCGACTGGAGTTTTCATTTTCATGTGGTTGCAGATGCCGTGATACTGATAGTGTTGGACTATGGTAGCCCTATTTGATGCAAGCGAGCAGATTGTGTGCTTCTTCGCGTTGTGAGACGTATATGGCACCAGATCCTGGCGACAGATATTGTATGGTTTGCAAATTGAAATATATCGATGACCATCGAGTGAAAGAACTTATTCAGTTCAAGGATGTAAAGGAACCTAAGAAGAAGAAGAAACGAAGTAAATTGTGGAACCGATATCTTGCTATCTTCGCCGGGGCGACAATGTGCGCGGTACCAATGTCGATTTCCTTTCGTCTGATAATGGCGGGGGAATTCGCCGGACCGTTGGTGGTGATGCTAGGTGTTGTATTTTCTATCAAGGGCTTCCTATCTTTCCAACGCGTCTATGTCAAATTAACCGCAGAGGAAGAATTAGAGGAGGATAGCAATCATCCAATGCAGATAACCCGCAATCCACTTTAATGGGGGGGCGAATTCAATCGCAGCCGGTTTTGGCGTAATCTGGGCAATCATCTTGTCAAGAGGTTTCATTCACAGACCGACATCAGATAATTTCTTTAGGGCTGTAATTTGTGCTTTACTGAGTTTTTCGCCATCTTCGAGCATGAATTCGAGGTCAATGCCTTTGACACGCTGTCGATCGCCAATCTGAGAAAGTGGAGGAATTGTGATACGTCCCTTGACCCCGTCTGGCAGAGTAATTTCAGTCTTTCCACCTAACATTAACAAGGAATAAGAAAGAGGAATATCTTTGACAATTCGCCCGTCATCCCAGCGGCAACCTACCCCCGGGTCAACTCTGATCCGGACAATTAAGTCTCCTGCATCACCTTGGGGATGCCCGTGGCCTTGACCCTTGAGTTTAATCTCAATGCCGTGTTTAGCATTTGTCTCGACTTTGACTTTGAGAGTGGCTTTCTTTCGGTCTATACTACCATGAGAGCCAGGCATTAAACGTGTGTAGGTGAATTGGAACTGACCGCCTTTTTCCGCCTCTTCGGGGGATAGATCGAGAAAAGCTGCAGCATCTTGCCCTTTTTCTCGAGTCTGACTTTGTGCGTGTTGGCGTCTTTGCCGGCCAGCGCCACCAGAACCGCCAAACATCTGCGAGAATACATCATCCATATTTGGATTCATTCCTCCTCGGCCTCCGCCCATTCCGGCAAAGGGGTTACCACCGCCCGCTCCACCAAACATCTGTGATTGTTCATGCTCTCTTCGCGCTTCAGTCGTACTGATCTTGTCATATGAGGATTGAACTTCTTTGAAGCGCGCCTCCGCTCCAGAATCATCGGGGTTTCTGTCCGGATGGTGGCGTCTGGCAAGTGTTCGGAAAGCTTTCTTGATTTCACCGTCGCTGGCATCCCTCGAAACACCTAATACTTGGTATGGGTCACGTTCAGCCATGTCATTTCCATGGGCAACACCTCTTTGAACCATACGCTCTTCGCAGAGTTACGCGTCGGATGGGTTAAATGAGGCTGGTCGGTCGGTCGGCAGGCCAGAGGTTGCACCATGTCTGATGAAAAAGGCGAGAAGAAGTCCTTCGAGGACATCGTTCAAGACAAGCAAGATGTAATTGAAGCGCAGTTTCGCAAGGTCTCAAGAGGCTCGTGGGCTCGTATTATTCGTATGGCTCGCAAGCCGACCCCGCAGGAATTCAAGCAGACCAGTATCATCTGCGGAATTGGATTATTTATCCTCGGCCTGATTGGATTCATCATCCTTCTCATAATGGATGATTTCATTCCATGGATTATCCACGATATTTTTGGAATTTGAGGTGAGAAAAGATGGCAGAGGCATTTATCGCATTTATCCGTCATGAGCAAGAATTGCTTATGTTACGCCGCTCGAAGTCAGATGGCGACTATCCCGCACTTTGGGATGGCGTCTACGGCATAGGAGATAGTCCAGAGGAATACATCGCTCGTGTAGTAGAGTGTACTGGTATTCCCGCTGAAGACTTGAGCTATGTTCGAGATGGACCTACCCTTGGAATCGACGTCGGCAATCGCTTGCTCGATGTGAAACCAATTATCATTATATCAACATCAAAAGAAGTCGAACCAGCAGGTCGCTATTCAGAGGCCGAATGGATCGACCCTGGTGAGATTCAGAACCGCAACACCGTCTTTACTAACCTACAAGTAGAGAATAGCGAGAAGTTATTCCGTGACATGTATGGTAGCGTTGCCTCTTTCCTATACATCGTCAAGACTGCAATCGGCAGCGAACAACGTGTCGCTAATGAGATGCAGGCTCGTATGTTTGGTAGTGGTTCTCTTTCCGACCTTAGTACTGAGGTCTATGGAATTCTCCACCCTCCTGGGATGAGAGGATACGTCATGGTAGAGTCGAGTGCACTTCACCACGTCGAGAAGTTGATCGGCCGCTCCGGTGGCCGTGACCCCAAAGCTCGTAGAGGTCTAAATCAGACACAATTGAAGAATGCAAAGACCGTTCTTCCAGGAGAAGCTCCTCTGAAAGACATCTTACCTTATCTTGAACCAAAGGCTGTGACCAGTGGTATCGATGTCGGATGTATCGTCGAGATTGTCTCTGGCGCATTCAAAGGCGAGAAAGCCCGTGTCATCAGTGTCTCTGAAACCAAGGAAGAAGTTAGCATGGAATTGTATGAACAACCTATCCCAATGACCCTCAATATGCGTGGAGACCACGTTCGAGTCATCGAACGTGTCATCTCCGACTGAGCAATTGACGCGCGTCGCGATTAAATAGAGGGTGCAAGTCGGCAAGATGCCCACGTCCGTGAGCAAATAGGTGATTCAAATGCCAAAACCATGGACCTCAAAGATGATTATCAAAGCGCTTGGCGTTGACAAGTGCAATGGTTCTCTTGAGGCAGCCACTGAGGATTTGAGTCTAGAGAAGGCGATGGGAGTCGCAAAAGAGAAGGCTGATCTAGGTCATTTGACCGGAGCAGACCTAAAGGCCCAAACACGTGAGATTATCGGCACTTGTGTGTCAATGCGTGTCAAGGTTGAAGGCCTATGGGCCGTTGACGCCTTGAGGGTTATCGAGAACGGAGACTGGAATGACAGGTTCAACTGAATGAGACCACGGACCACGGAAGAGGAGTAATCCTCGCAGACCGTTTATGGGGGAATCAAAATGGAAGAAAAAATATCTGAAGCAATAAAATCTGCGGTGGCTGATGCCCCGGAGCGTAAATTCGTCGAATCAGTCGATATCACTTTTACAATCAAGGATATCGATTTGAAAAACCCAAACAATCGTATCCAAGAGGAGATTCGTCTCCCCTCTGGTCGTGGCCGCGATGTCAAGATAGCGATGTTTGCAGCATCTGATGCTGCACAAAAAGCAAGAGCAGCCGGACTATTCGTAATCGATCCTACTGATATCGAAGACTTAGCCGGTAAGAAAGGCGAGGCCAAGAAATTGGCAAACCGCTATGATTTCTTCCTCTCCGAAGTCCCACACATGGGATTGATTGGCCGTTACCTCGGTGTAGTCCTAGGTCCTCGTGGCAAGATGCCTCGACCGGTCCCTCCAGTAGTCGACCCAGGGGTTATCGCTGCAGGTCTTTCCAATACTGTAGTCGTCAAGAGCCGTGACAGAGTTACCTTCCACGTGCCTATTGGCATGTCTTCTCAATCCCATGAGGAATTGACCAAGAATGCCATGGAGGTCTACAACCGTGTTGCTGGTAAGTTAGAACGCGGAGTATTCAACATTAGATCACTTTTCATCAAGACCACAATGGGTCCTGCTCAGAGAATCGAGGTGATCAATTGATTCCAAAGGTCGCTTCATGGAAGAAGGACACGGTTTCCTCGCTCAAAGAGCAATTGGAATCCGGAACCACTATTGCAATTATCGATATTCACGGCGTTCCTGCTGATTCGATGCTTGGAATGCGTGCAGGATTGCGCGAAAATATGCGCATTCAAGTAGCAAAGAAGACTCTTATCTCCCTAGCATGGGAGGCTAGCGGTCACGATGGAAATGATATCGCGTCACTTTTCGATAGTGCGGTTCAGCCAGCATTGGTTTGCACAGAAAGCCTGAACTCGTTTGAGTTGTTTACTGAACTCAAAAAGACCGAAGCAGGGCGTGCTGCAAAACCTGGTGACATCGCTCCTCACGATATTATCGTTGAGAAGTTTGACACAGGAATGCCTCCAGGTCCAATAGTCGGTGAGTTGAATTCCGTTGGAATTCCCGCTAAGATTTCGAAGGGCAGTGTCCAAATCCAGAAAACTACAACCGTTCTCAAAGAAGGTGATGTATTTGAGGGCGATATGGGAATGATGCTCTCCAAGATCGGTATCAATCCAATTGTTACCGGGCTACGCCTTTGTGGAACTTTAGAAGATGGTACAATCTTTAATCCTGAGACCCTAGATATTGATTATCAACAATTCGAGCAAGATTTGATCGGCTTTGCAGCTGGTGCATTCAATCTTGCCTGCAATGTTTCTTGGTTCACAAGCCAAACTATGCCGACCTTGCTAACAAAGGCAAGCACAGAGGCATTGGCTGTGGCTTTAGAAGCAGCAATCGCAACGGTAGCTACGTTGCCACACTTAGTCGCAAGAGCACACGCAAGCGCCATTGGCGTCGCAGGTGCTCTCGACCCATCCGCTCTGGATGAGGAGCTTTCACAAATGCTCGGAGCCGCAGCAACTGCTGCAGTCTCCGCTGCTGAGAGTTCTGCAGTGCAGAGCGCCGACGATGCCCCAGCCGAGGCAGAAGAGGAAGAGGATGACGAGGAAGCCGCATTTGGTGGACTCGGTGACCTATTCGGTTGAACAAAAAAAATTGAGGTGAAATGAAATGGAGTACGTATACGCTGCAATGCTATTGCACAGTGCTGAAAAAGAGATTGATGAGAAGACTGTATCTGCTGTCCTAAAGGGCGCAGGTGTTGATGTTGATGATGCCAGAGTGAAAGCACTAGTTGCTAGCCTTGGTGGAGTCGACATCGCAGATGCAATGACACAAGCTGTCGCTGCACCTGCTGTCGCTGCTGCCCCTGCCGCTTCCGGTGGAGCTGGAGCTGCTGATGCAGCTGCAGAAGAAGAGGAAGAGGAAGAGGAAGAAGCAGGATTCGAAGGTCTCGGATCTTTGTTCGGCTGAAGCCATAACCCGACACCAGAACCCGTTTACTGAGTAAACGGCATGGTAGTCCTTACGCGGCCGCTTGCCGTGGTTAACCTCACCTTCGTGGTGATAGGCCGCGGATTGCCATGCACGAGCAAGCACATTCACAAGGCCCTGCACTCTGGCTGTAGACATGGTGGCAAAACGAGAGTTTATCCTCGAGGTATCCACCACACCTGCACAGAATATCAAGGCCCTACGCCAACAAGGCGAAAACATGGATTGGTCAATGACCAGACATGAAGGATCGAGAATGGTAGATAGATTTGCCATCATAATGCCAATGGTGCAGAGTGCGCGCACCCTTGGTCTTTCATTCGATGACGGAGCATTATCTGGACTTGAGATGCATACGTGGCAAGAAACCACTGGTTCATCAGGGGCAGTTTGCAAGACCGCATGGACAATACCAGGCGGGATTGAAAATCCTGAAGCTAGAAAATTGATTCAACAATGGGCGGCTCAATTGCCACGTTGCCCATGGAAATGGACCTTTGGCGAACGTAGTGTAGTTGGATTTCTCTTGCCTGTTTGGCGTCGTTCACGACGTGCTTTTGCCAAACTCGGTCTTGATTCATGGCCAGTAAAATCTGCAGATTCAGTGATTCCTGGTAGTGACGATTGACCGAAAATGCAAGGTAACCCTTTGTTCTGCATCTGCATAGGAGGAGTCGCAATTTCACTGATGGATAAACTTCAAAGTGATCGAGATACGCAGATTTCTGCGGCTTGTATCGTCTTCTTCGTAATTGCTTTCCCTGTCTACTTTGGAATAGCAGCTTCAATTGGAGACTTGGGTGTATTACCGGGCCCTAAAGGTGACTATGAGGCTACTGTGTCCGAAACCAACCTTACTCTTGGCGAGAACGAACTTGATCTTCAAGATGACGAACCACAGACGATTTCTTTCGATACCGATTCGATAGCGACTGATTTAGAGGGTTCATACATCGCTTATGTGCGCTTTACTATTTCTTGGGCAGAGACCAACGAGCAAGGACAGGGTCAAGACCAATGTGATGAGGTTTCGATTGAAATCGATATGAACGGCGTCGCTCACAATGTTTCCAATATTACCACTGAGCAATACGATGAAAATGGTAATTGCGCTGACGGAGTCGAGCATGTTATCGAATTCGAGATGATTCATAACTATTCGATGATTAACAGCACTCATAACGATGTTACAGAATCAGAAGCCATTGCAGCATATGATGACATGGGATACGGCAGAGGAGTCTACAACATAACAGTCGAAGTCGACGCCGATGAAGGACAGGTTCTTCCAGGTCCTGGAGTTCTGGTAAATGGAAATAACGACCAAGGTGAAACTGTAACTGTCAAAGTCGAGTTCATTACCATCAAGGTCGCCGTTGAAATGCTAGAATCAAACGATTAGACCACTGACGTCAATGTGCGGGGAAACCCGCTCCATTACTAGCGCATGAATCTCCTTTAGAGAATCACGATTTATCGCTTCGATGCGCATCACCAAAATATCCTCTGTATTCGATTTCCTTGCTAAGAACCAACCCAGTTGTTTCTCTCCTCGCTCAAAGGATACCCTCACACCATCAACAAGACTCCTTCGATAATCGGAGAAAGCCTCTGTTATTGCTTCGACAGTGGGAATTTTATCTTCTTCAGCACAGGGGATTTTGACTTCACCAGTTGTTGGTAGATTCGGTGCTAGGTCGTAAAGGGCATCGCTGAAAGATTCTGTTGCTTCACGACGACTCCATAATTCGATCAACCGAGCAGCATTGTAGAGAGAGCAATCAAAACCATACCATCCCCGATCGGCCATGAACATATGACCACTCATCTCTGCGGCCATAATCGCCTCTGGATGGTCGGCTAGTGCTCTCTTCATGAATGAATGTCCAGTCTTAGCCATCAATGCTTTACCACCGGCTTTGAGAATTGCTTTTTCGACATTCATCGAACATTTGACATCGTATATCACTAGGTCTCTTCCTTCCTCGGAACCCAAGACATCATCTGCTAGTAATGCGATTAGTCGGTCAGGGAAGATGAAACGCCCTCGCTCATCAACCGCCCCAATTCTATCACCGTCACCATCTACTCCGATACCGAATTCACAACTATGCTCGACTACCGCTTCACCTAGGTCAACCATATTTTTTGGCCGGGTTGGATCTGCACCGTGATTTGGTTCCGTAGGGTCCCAATCACAATACAGGTCGACGTGTGCAACCCCTAGCATCTCCAGGAGTTCAACCATGGCTTTTCCAGGAACTGCATTGCCGCAATCCACTGCAACTTTCACCTGGCGAGCTAGTGGCCCAGTACTCTCAACAATAGCATCGAGATAGGTGTACATATGAGGATAATCGACATGTTCTCCTTCTTCTTCTTTGAAATCGCCACTCAAGAAAACATGCATCAATTCTTGGATCTCCTCGCCAGCAAGTGGTAGTTTTCCGCGGCACATCTTGAATCCATTGTGAGTTGGCATTGGTAGGTGACTGGCGGTTACCATGATGCCACCATCGACTGGTAGTGTCCAACAAGCGTGGTAAAGGCATCCAGTCGATACGATGCCAATATCGAGAACCTTTACTCCCGAAGACATTAGCCCCTCAATCAGATTTTTGGTAAGACCAGGGCTTGATTCTCGAATGTCCCGTCCGACAGCAATCGTCCGACAATCGAGATATGTTGCATAGGCTTGTCCAAGCCGGTAGGCGAAATTATCATCGATCTCATTGGCAGAAAAGCCTCTGATATCGTAGGCTTTGAAGCAATGTCTTGGCCACTCCATAGCCCGGCGTATCACATTACTGGTATCAATTCATCTCATCGTCTGAGTAAGAAGGTGAGGAGAAGGACGATGGTTAGCAGAGCCAACCACTCTTTCAGAAGATTTTGCCAAAGTGCAACTGCACTGAATGTCAAAAGAGCAGGTGTAACAAGAAGCAATAATTTTGGCCAGGTTATCAAACCCGGGGGGGGCTCTTTGAGATAGGGAGAGCCGGGCATTATGCTCACTCACAACAATTCGGTTCAACCGCTTGAATCACGATTTCAACCAGCGCATTTCCTGGTAATGCTGCGGCTTGAAATGCGGCCCTAGCTGGCTTGATTGCGACATCCTTGAGCCACTCGCCATAAGCCTCGTTCATAGCGGAAAAATCCTCGATATCCGCCAATAGAACTTGGGCAAAGCACACATCATTCCGCCCAATACCTGCAGCGGCCAATAAAGAATCAATTTTATCGAGACTGGCATTGGTCTGTTGCTTGATATCAGCCCCAGCCTCGGGAGCTATTTGTCCACTTAGCCACACGATTCCACATGATTTAATGCCTGGCGAATAAGGGCCATATTTTTTTGATTCTCCAACCTCGATAATCTCCTTCATAGCCTTGGCTAGACGTAGCCATCCGATAGCGGTTGTCTTGAATGAACACCCTTTCGCAAAGTTATGCGCCGGGCTTGGGTAATCGATCATCCAGCCCATGCTCGTCTGTTAGCGCCACTGATGCGGGAACTCTCAAGTTCTGAAGATGTGATAGTCGCCTGTGAGCGGAAAGAGGTGCAAGCGATGATTGAATATGGCGATGGCCATCTCCCGCGTCGGAGGACAATCTGGGTCCCAAGAGCGACCGGAAAGGGACGTTATCGCAAGGCTTTGAGTAGATTATTCAAATCGAAACGGGCATTGAAAGGATGCGACCAAGTGATATCAATCGGAGCACCTCTCGAGATACGCGCAGCACCCAAATCAGCTCAGAGGATTTACATCACAGATACCGAGGTCAACCATCTCGCCCACAAATTAGCCCGCAATAAGGCGACTGACATCATCATCCCCAATCACTTCCGTGAAGATTTATCAGGACTATTATTGCAGACGAAAGCACGAATTCATCGTATTGAAGGCCTTCATGGCCATGTTCACCTACGGCCATCTTTGCGACCAAGAGTTGCTAGTAGTCCCCCTAAGATTCTGCTAAGGAGATTGAAAGGTGACGGGGTTCACGACGACAATGAGATCAAACCCATCACAGAGGATTGGCTCTCATCCTTTGAAATTACCCTCGCTGATGAGGATGAGTTTAGCGGCGACCCCTGGTCCTTGGATCGTTTGATTGCATCTATGGATGGAGTGATTACTCAGTCTACAACATTGGCTAGTGAAGCGGTTTTATTAGGCGTTCCAACTCTCTTGGTTTCCAATGCACAGCGCGGTTTTCTCGACTTCTTGGGTACAAATAAATTGTTGATAAGAAATGACTTTTCAGCCTTCAAAGAACTCCTTAATCAGCCAGAGGAACCGGATTCAGAGTGGCCCGACACCCGCCAACAATTGACGCAGATCATCGAGAATCTCTGAATGGTCGCCAGCCATTGGTCCGCTGATTTCATTGAGATTGTACCATGCTGCTTGAGCGGCATCGTCACCGGCAACCGGTTCTCCTTCAGCTTCTACCAGATAGACGATGGTAACGATGTGTCCGCGTGGATCACGACCCGGCTTACCCTTGATGCACATCAAATCGATAATCTGCCCGTCCAAACCACATTCTTCTTTCAATTCACGAAGAACTGCATCCTGAGGATCTTCGCCTTCTGAAACAAAACCTCCTGGCAAGGCTAACATACCTTTGAATGGCTCTATTCCGCGATGGATTAGAAGAATCTGACCATCTCTTTCAACCACAGCATCAACAGTTAGTTTTGGTGCTGGCCAGCGACCGCATTGCTCACATGGTCCAGTCATTTCACTCACCATAACGACGGCGGCGTTGTTGGAAGGTTTGAATTGCTTTGAGCATGTCCTTCTTTGAAAACGATGGCCAATATACATCGGTAAAATACAATTCACTATAGGCCATTTGCCAGAGTAAGAAATTCGAAATACGCTCTTCGCCGGAAGTTCTGATGACAAGATCAGGGTCAGGCATATCACTAGTGTATAGGCGTTCTGAGACTTGAGGTTCATCGATTTCTTCCAATTTGATTGCACCAGATGCATAATCAGAAGCTATTCCCTTAATCGCCTCGATAATCTCTTCTCTTGACCCATAAGCCAAACAGATGGTAAAGGTGAAGTTACTGTAATCAGCGGTTTTTCTTTCAGCATTTTCTATCGCTTCAATGACATTTTCTGGCAATAGGTCTCGACGACCTATGACCTGAACTTTGACAAGATTCTCGTGGATTCTCGGATCTTCAGAAATATCATTCAAGCCTTCGGTATAGAGTTTGAATAAGGCTTCTAATTCATTTTCATCCCGGCTGAGAAGATTTTCAGTTGATAAGGCATATACGGTAAAGTAGGGTATTTTCAAGTCTAGAACCCAGTCTAAAACCTGTTCTAATTTTTGTTTCCCTAGTCGATGGCCAAGATTGGTCTGTATAGCTTTCGACCAAGCAAATCTACGGTTTCCATCCATGATGATAGCCAGATGGTTGACCTTCTCTTCGTTATCTAAGACCTCGCGTATGAGTTTTGCCTCAAGCGCTTGGCCGAGAACATCTCCCATACGCTTGCTGATACCCATCACTCGGCCTCAAGTGCTGGAACCGCCTCTTGGATTTGAGTGCATCCCCGAGCGAAGACTTCTCAGCCGGTACCTTTTGCGACCTCCATGGAGAAAAGGCCATGGTGGCCAGCAGCCATTGTCAGGAGTCATGCTCAGGGCACACTATCCACTATGTGGGGTAGCGCTGATTATTGGTGGGATGAGGAGTTTTTATCTGCTCAGTGGTGGAATAATTTCTCTGATTCATGGGGAGAATGGCCTACAGAAGTTGAGAATGTTATCGTCCTAGAAGAAGATCAGCGTGGCTTTTTACTTGATTTAGGAACTCATGTGGCAAGGGTTTGCCCAATTCCTTCAGGTGAACACATCTCTCGTTTATCTCGTTCACCTCCTTTGAGAAGTGTGCTTGAGCAACATATGTTGTTAGCAGTAGGTGGTTGGAGCGTCGATGGTGACAGAATACTCATTTTTCCCCATCATGACATAAGTAGTCAGCCTTGTGATGGCGGCTTACTCTACGATATTCACCACGGATTACGCAGTGCAGGATTATCTGCTCCCAATATGGAACGATCATGGAATGATCGCCTGAAAAACATCGAAGGTGGATTGAAGACCAATACTCTCTGGCGCGCCCCGCATAGCAAGCACATGCTCGCAGCGGTAAGGTTAGGCGTTGAGCGTACAAATTTTGTCACATACCAAGGAAGAACGGTTATTCGAGGAGAGCCGATATCAATCGCTGAATATTTGCTGGATGATAGCGACCGTTTACCGCATCTACGGGATTTGGCCATAATTGAGAGTGCTAATACTCTGAGACAGTGGTTGGATAAAGAAGAGAAGAACAAGGTGCGCAATCTATTCAAAACATCTACCGGAGGATTAGCAATATTACGTTATGACGTCACTCTTTGCCGTTTGGCTGAAGCGACTGCATTTGGTTTGGAAGAGATGGTTGGGCCATTGCGCGAACATCTTTCCACTGTCGATAGGGTACAAGCACGTTTAGGATTGATGCGTACTTGCCGAATGGTTTCCCTTTCAACTGCAGCGGTCATTGTCTTTGCATTGATGCTGTGGAATATCGCTGAAATATCCACAGCAGATCGTAATTTGACCTTACTAATCGGCTTTCCAGTGATGCTGCTGATGCGCATCCTTGAATGGCGCCTAGAGCCTGATTGGCGCTGATTATGCGCTGTGTCTAATCCGGCCATCGTGGAATGACAATCCATGCTCCTTGGCTAAGTTCATTGCACTCAATAGGAATTTATTCCTCGCTTCTCTTTCAACCTTACTCGATGCGATGTCCCAGTAGATATTGCAGCCTATATCGATGGCATCAGGTCCCAATGCTGAGACTTGAGCCCATGAAGACTCTTCTTTCATTGTCTCACCATTGGCTTTGATCAATTCCATGACTCCATTACAGAAATTATCGACATCAGATGGATCTGAATTGATATCTAGTTTGATAATTGGCTGCCAGCGACGGAAACGACGCTTACCCCAATTCTCGACCGGAGTGTTGGTCAAATTAGCATTGGGCATTGTGATTACGGTATCGAGCGAGGTTCGAATCAAGGTAGTGCGCAAGCCGATATCGGTCACTTCTCCTTCAACGTCACCGATTATCACCCAGTCACCAATCTTGAATGGCCTATCGAGCAGAACCACTGTTGCACCGAATAGATTGGAGATAGTATCCTTAGCAGCGAGAGCCAGTGCGAGACCAGTAATTCCTAGCCCAGCAATCATTGTGTTGAGATCGAACCCAAGAGCATCAGCGATGAAGACAGCACCAAAGATAGTGATACAGAATCGCAAGACACTTTCAATAGCAGTAATCAAAGTTTTCTCACTACCATCGAGCTCTTCATCATCGTCAAGCCATCCAAATACCGCCTGAACGATTCCAACTAATTTGTAAGCCCACATTACAATTGTAACGACCATAACCAATTTCAATATGCTTGGTAGCCAGTTAGATATCAATTCAGGCACCAATACACTTGGCCCGCTCATATCTCCAAGTAAGAGGAAAACAACTCCGCAACCAGCGGCGGTGCCTAAGGGTTTTGTAGAATCGGCAACAACCTTTCCTGCGAATTTATTTTCGGCGATTACTCGAGCAAGGAAGCGCGGCATTATGACTTTGACAATCTGTCTAGTGATGAGCAGGAGGACGAATAGCCCACCTAATGCAACCAAGGTTGCAAGGTTGAACCCTAGTATTTCTGTATCCTTGACGGGAATGATGCTAACTATCTCTTCCATGTTCACTCGACAACGCTCCTCGTTGTATCGCTTTCGGCTACAATCACAATTGAACCTCGAGTCAGAAAGCGTCGGCGCGAGGGTTTCAAGAACTGGAGGCGAGTCGCCCAACTGATAGCCATGAATTCTAGAATCAGCGCAATCATGCTTTTCACTTCGGTTACATCAATGATGGCGCTCTCACTAACCCCAATGATTAGTGTTAGTGCACAGGATACCGGAGGCTATACTCCGAACCAATTGTGGTCTGATGATTACGTGGATAGCGTATTACCATGGGGCGGCGATGAGCGGGAACAATTCAATGAGTATCACGATTATGACTCGATGAAATTACGTATGATGCGTCTTGCCGAACAAAATCCCGATATTTTCGAATTCCATGAAGGATTGAACGGAGGAGTCAACAAGCGCGGTGATGTGACAACTGCCGATTCGTATGAGGGCTGGCATTACAACCACGCCTCGCCTTGGATGAAAATCACCAAAGACGTCTCAGGAGGCGAACTCAATCCATTCGTCGGCGATAATGGAAATTATGCTGATAGACCGGATGTACTAATCGTAGGCAATCATCATGCACGGGAATGGATGTCTTATTCCGTACCATTGATGTTCTTGGAATACGTCGCATTCTCTTACGGTAATATTGGTTATGATAACGATGGTGACGGTAAGATAGATGAGGATCCATGGGGCGATGCTGATGGCGATGGCGAACTCGATGATGATGGCGATTGTCTTTCTTTAGTCAACGAATCTCGTGATAGTAATGGTGACGGCGATGATTGCGGCCCAGGCGACCTCGGTGTCGATGAAGATTTCAGCGAGCAATGGATTACAGACCTTGTCAATAGTCGTGAAATCTATTTGGTTCCAATGCTAAATGTTGATGGTAATATTTACGACCGTGAGATATTTTGTCCTGCACCTGCATGGGAGAGTTGTCCTAGTGGTGGCTGGAGAAAGAACCTAAGAAACAATGGCCCAGAACCTCTGCCTGATTTAACCCAAGAAGTGGACGAGGATTGCGATGGTGTCGATTTGAATCGAAATTATCAGTTTGAGTGGGGTTGGCCTTTAGGGGCTACTGTCCCACTTATTCCAGGAACTTGTACACCTGCTGAAGATGAACGAGCAGGAATTTCCAATAACGATGTTTACACCGGACCATTTGATACAACAGATAACGATGGTGATGGTTTAGTAAACGAAGACAACGTTGATGGCGAAGATGATGATAATGACGGGAGGTTAGACGAAGATTGGGCTGGCGGTAACTCTGAACCAGAAACCAAATTCATTCAAGACCTCACCGAGATGAACGATGATAATGGCGATGGTTCAACTGAATTCAAAGCGACTTTGACTTGGCATTCATACTCCGAACTTGTACTCTATCCATGGGGACACTGCACAGGCTGTGAGTCAACCGATCACGAGCAGTTGATTTATCACGGCGACGTACTTGCTGAATATACTGATTACGCCAACATGCAATCGAGTGACCTCTATCCAACCACTGGTGATTTCTGTGATTGGCAATACGGAGTTCATGACTCTTATTGCTATACAATGGAGATAGGCACTGCATTCCACCAGAATGAAATAGATATCAAGCACATCGCCATCCGTAATCTTGGAGTTTCATTCTACATGGCAGAAATTGCTGATAATCCGCGTGAGAAAGCAGACCTTGGGCTTTCTGGAATATCACAACAATTTATTCAAGAAGCCAGTGAAGTAGTTTTGCCAGAATATGGCGATATTCCAATCGATGTTTGTCTGGATTCGAACTTCCCTTACAGCCTTGAAATGAAAAATACTCATTTAATGTGGCGAATGGTAAAACCAACACGTCAGCAAAGTGATTACGGTCCGCGCGAATGGTCAACCACCGATTGGGAGATGGTCCCTTTCCAAGCTATCGAAGAAAGTTGCACCCTAAGAGATGGAGACAACAATGGGACAGTCCTAAGAGCAACGGTTCCTGTCTCTGATGTCATAACCGGGGAGTTACATTACAAAGCAATGCTTTCGACTCTCTCAGGTTCGACTCTATTCGAATATCCACCAAATGGTAATTACAATGTTCTCGATATTTCATACCGAGCTCCTTACGGTGGCGTATTCTCCTCTCTCGCATTATTCGGAGTTATTGTTGTTCTTGTATGGGGTGGACTTGGTGTCTGCTTACGATTGATTATGGATAGCGGCGACGAAGATGTAATCATGGATGCTACTCTTGAGGAGGGTTCCACATGAGCGAAGGTCAGTCAGATCAATTCAGTGGCCGAGTTGGCTTAATCTTCGCAGCCATTGGTGCAGCGATAGGTACCGGTAATATCTGGCGCTTCCCCCGTATGGTTGGGGCAAACGGCGGCGGTACATTCCTCGTACCTTGGTTGTTCTTTTTGTTCGCTTGGTCGATACCTTTGGTTATTGCAGAATTCGCTCTAGGTAAGAGAAGTAGAACAGGTACTATCGGTACCTTCCGTATATTCGCAGGTAAGAAATTTGCTTGGATGGGATTATGGACAGCATGGATTTCGACAGCTATCGGTTTTT
>Ga0209709_10000490_pt1 | contig 37736 bp, 35 predicted proteins | sample ArcticOcean_MG_C_2_FD_187435 | JGI IMG/M metagenome (GOLD analysis project Ga0209709, IMG submission 187435) | Marine microbial communities from western Arctic Ocean - ArcticOcean_MG_CB4_136 (SPAdes) (version 2) | ecosystem: Environmental > Aquatic > Marine > Oceanic | place: Arctic Ocean... | reverse complement strand
TCGGTTACCAATTTCTCTTAAACAATTAGCAAGAGCATTATCAAATTCTTGATAGTTAATTTTACTTATTACATCAAATGAAGGCATAATTTTTTATTTAATAATCCAAAAAATAATGTTTATTATATAAGCCAAAATACTATAAAATAAAAACATTAGTATTTTTTCTTTTCCAGTTTTTTCATTCCAATTCAATTTAAATAATATTGATGCATTTGCTGTTAATAAAATAACCCCTATTACAATTACAAGTATTGATAAAATTATAAATACATTCATATATTTTGGTTATTAAAGACGAAAACGATAACAAAGGAATTTAAATATAAAATAGTTAAATTTTCCTAGTCCGTAATAATTAAGTTCTTTCTTTTTAGCTTTTTTCTTTTTCGACATATTTAATTTCATTTTTCACTTCTTTTGAATATTTAAGATTATAGCAATCACTACAAAGAAATATTATTTCAGGTCCAGAGCTAACTTGTGCAAGTATAGGATGGTCTTCAGCACAATCTGCACATCTAGATAAAATTCTTTTCATGAACCAGGACCCTAGCACCAATGTCTTTGTCGTGCTAGTGTCAGGATTTTAGCTAATTTTTTGCTTTCTAGGCAATTAATATACAGGCAGCTTTTACTACTTTATAAATTTACTTAAATCAGGTTTAAAATATTTTGGTCCTTTCATAACTTTTCCAGCTTCATTATAAATGGGCTTTCCATTTTCAGCTAACTTGCTCATATTTGATTTTTGTACCTCATTGAAACACTGATCTAAATTAATTCCAAAAGCATGCCCAGCTCCATACGTCACATATAATATGTCAGTTAAAGCATCGGCAACCTCTAAAATATCCTTGTTTTCAAGCGCTTCCTTTAATTCATCTAACTCCTCTTTAATCAAGTCGTATCTTAAGCTATTTATTTTATCAGTGCTAAAAGAGGGTTTATTTTTAACTTCTTGCCCAAAGGTTTCCATGAAAGTTTTTACTTTATTAAAATTTGACATTTAGCTCCTATATGTTTTCTAAAATTTAATGTATAAATACAATAAATTACTAATTATGTATTAATCAATGAAATTAAGAAAAGAATTCGATAGTATGGGTAGCATCAGCGTGCCAGATGATAAATACTGGGGTGCATCAACACAAAGATCTAGAGAGTTTTTTAATATTGGAAAAATTTTAGTTAATATTTCAATAATCAAATCTATTGCAATTATCAAAAGATCGGCTGCAATAGTTCATTATAAAGATAAACAAATTGAAAAAAAAATAAGTGATTCAATAGTAAAGGCTTCTGAGGATGTAATTAAAGGAAAACTTGATGAAAACTTCCCATTAAAAGTTTGGCAAACTGGCTCCGGCACTCAAACAAACATGAATGTTAATGAAGTGATTGCTAATAGAGCAATTGAAATAATGAATGGAAAAAAAGGTTCAAAAAACCCAGTGCACCCAAATGATCATGTAAATAAATCTCAATCTACAAATGATGTTTTTCCTACAGCCATGCACATATCTGTGGCTCAAGAAACAATTGGTAAACTTTTACCAAATTTAAAAATTTTAGAAAAAGAATTAAATAAAAAATCCAAAGAATTTAAAGATATTATTAAAATTGGAAGAACTCATTTACAAGATGCTACTCCTTTATCTCTTGGCCAAGAATTTTCAGGTTATTATGTTCAATTAAAAAAATGTATTGAAAGAATAGAATATGCACTTAAAGAAATTTACTTTCTCGCACAGGGTGGGACCGCAGTAGGCACAGGCATTAACTCAAAAAAAGGTTTTGATAAAAAAATTGTTAAAGAAATTGCAAAATACACAAAAATTCCTTTTAAGCCTGCTCAAAATAAATTTGCTGAACTTGCAGCTCATGATTCTGTAGTTAATTTTTCAGGTACACTTAATACATGTGCAGTTACATTAATGAAAATATCTAATGATATTAGATTTCTTGGTTCTGGACCAAGGGCAGGATATGGCGAAATAATATTGCCAGAGAATGAACCGGGGTCATCTATAATGCCTGGAAAAGTTAATCCCACTCAATGTGAGGCTGTCACTATGGTGTGTGCCAAAGTCATTGGCAACCATGCTGGAATTACATTGGCTGGATCACATGGTCATTTTGAACTTAACGTTTTTAAGCCGATGATTGCTCACAACATATTACAATCAATAGATTTGATTGCTGATAGTACAAAAAATTTTTCTATATATTGTGTAAAAGGAATTAAGGCTAATAAAAAAAAAATTAAAGAACATTTAGATAATTCTTTGATGTTGGTTACAGCTCTTGCACCACACATTGGGTATGATCATGCAGCTAAAATTGCAAAAACAGCTTTAAAAAATAATACTACTTTAAAATTTGAAACATTAAAGACTGGTCTCATTAATGAAAAAGATTATGAACGAATAGTTGATCCTAAAAAAATGATCTATCCATCATAATAAATAGCTAAAAACTTGTTAACTAATTTTTTTAATTCAAATATATTAGAAATTCCTTCACTTTCATTATTAAAGTTTTTCAAAAAAGTACTCATTTTTTCATCTACTTGAATACCATCAATTTTAAAATTTTCGAAAATTAATTTATTGTCTACAAAATTAAACCCAAGATTAAAAAAAATACTTTTAATAGGTTTTCTTATCTTCTTTGGAGTTTGAAAAAAAATAAAAAAATTTTTAATATTATTCATATCAAAATAAAAATCACCAATGAATTTTAATTCATCATCTTGCAAAAATATTCTACTATTATCTAATTTTAATAAGCCTATTTTGTTACTTAAAAAATAAGATTTATCAATATTAATTTTACCATTTTTTATATTAAAATTTATTTTTAAAGAATCAAAAAATTTATTATCTAAGATTTTGTGAGATTTAACAGAAGCGTTAAGACTTAAATTTTCATTAAACAATAATCCCGATTTAAGAAATTCATATAAAAAAATTTGTTTATCAAATATTTTTTTTAATCTTATTTTTTCTAAATCTATATCTAGCGCTAAATCAAAAGGTTTCTGTTTAATTATTCCATTATATAAAATATTATAATTAATTGAATCTTTTTTCTTGTTTTGAAAAGAAAAAATATTATTTTCAAGTTTATATTCTGAAATTAATTTCAAATTTTTAATAGTTAATTCATTTAATCCATTAACAATTTTTCCTACCTTGGTAGATTCGTTTTCAAATTTTAATTTATGGCCTTTTGAATTAATTACAGTATTATTTTTTTGCTTTATTATATCTTTATTAAATTGATAAATTAAAGGTATTTTAAAAATTTCGCCTTTAAACAATATTTGATTTACCTTATTTAAATCATCAAAAAATAGATTGCCTTTAAATAATTTTATTATGAAAACTGTCTCTCCAAAATTGTCCTTAAAAAAAAGATTGCTTTTTTTAATCTTTATTTCTTTTTGAGAAAATTTTTGATTTAAAAAATTATCAATAAATTTAAAGTCACTTTGCTGAACTGAAAAATTAGCATTATTAACTGAAACTTTCTTTATTTCTAAGTTTTCTTTAATAAAAAGATTATTTTGAAATATAAAAACCTTTAACTCTTTAATTTGGGATAATTCTTTAGGTTTTTCAGAATTATCATCGAAAATTTTTACATCTCTTATTGTGAAATGAGGAGATGGAAGTATTTCATAAGAAATTGCTGGTGAAATACTAAAATTAATTTTAAATTCTTTAATTAATTTTTTTTCAATTTCGCTTTGTACCCACGCTTTGTCATACACATTTGGAAAGGATAGGTAAAATAAGTATATAAATAATGTACTAATTATCGTTATTAAATATTTGTTAAAATTACTAATCTTAAATTTGTACTTATTTATAAAAATATTATTTGTTTTATTTGGATGTTTTAATAAAGTCATCTTTATTAAAAAACTTAAAGATTTAAAAATCTTTATTAATCTTAACTTAGTACTTTTCATGAAAATAAGATTTGTTTTATTTTGGTGTTTTAATAAAGTAATCTTTATTAAAAAACTTAAAGATTTAAAAACTTTTATTAATTTTTGTTTAATACTTTTCATTGAAAATTTAGTAAACTTATAATGATAATTTTAAAATGATAAACTCTGAATATTTAAATGGTCTAAATAAAGCTCAAAAAGAAGCGGTTATGTGCCTAGATGGGCCATTATTAATTGTTGCAGGTGCTGGATCGGGCAAAACTAAAGTTCTTACATCAAGAATTGCACATATTATCAATGAAAAAAAAGCATTCCCTAGTCAAATACTCTCAGTCACATTTACAAATAAAGCTGCTAAAGAAATGCAAAATAGAGTTAGCTCCATTCTAAAAACTGAAGCTACCGGATTACCTTGGCTTGGAACATTTCACTCGATATGTGCAAAACTTTTAAGAAAACACGCAACTGCAGCTAGTCTTACATCTAACTTTACAATTATAGATACTGATGACCAGGTAAGGTTGGTTAAGAATATATGTAAAGCCGAAAATATAGATATCAAGCAACTCGCTCCCAAATACATTCTATCAATAATTGATAGATGGAAAAATAAAGGTTTTTATCCAAATGAAGTCATAATAAATAAAAGTGATATTTATGAAAAAACAGTATTACCTCTTTATAAAATCTACCAACAAAAATTAATAGATTTAAATGCATGTGATTTTGGAGATTTAATTTTACATGTTGTTAAAATTTTAGAAAATAACCCAGACATAAGAGAGATTTATTCAAATAATTTTAAATATATATTGGTAGATGAGTATCAGGATACAAACTACATCCAAAGTAGATGGTTATATTTATTATCTGCAAAATATAAAAATATATGCTGCGTAGGTGATGATGATCAATCTATCTATAGTTGGCGTGGGGCAGAAATTAAAAATTTTTTAGAATTTGACCAGGTTTATAAAAATTCAAAAATCATTAGATTAGAAGAAAATTATAGATCTACGCAGAATATTTTATCTGTTGCTTCAAACCTTATTGAAAACAATCAAAATAGAGTTGGAAAAACTTTAAAAACTACAATGGAAGAAGGTGATCTAGTTAAACTTAATTGTTTTAAGAATGGAAAAGATGAAGCAACAAGTATATCAGATGAAATTGAAAGAAAATTAAAAAAAATTTATTCTTATAATAATATTGCTATTTTAGTTAGGGCTATTTTTCAAACAAGAGAATTTGAAGAACGCTTTTTAAAAATTGGATTACCTTATAGAATTTTAGGTGGTACAAAATTTTATGAAAGAGCAGAAATTAAAGACTGTGTAGCTTATTTAAGACTAATTCATCAACCAAAAGATGATTTAGCTTTTGATAGAATAGTAAATAATCCAAAAAGATCTATTGGTGACAGCACTACAAAATTAATTCATGAATACTCAAAAGAAAATAAAGTTAGTTTGGAAGTTGCATCAAAAAAATTAATCGAACAAAATTTAATAAAACCTAAAACTAAAATAGGACTTAGTTCTTTTCTTTTTTTAATGGAAAAATGGAGAAATGATTTAAATATTAATAAAACTAGTCATGTTAAATTACTACAACTTGTCTTGGACGAGTCTGGCTACTCAGCGATGCTAAAAAATAAAAAAGATGTTGATAATGAAAATAGACTAGAAAATATTAAAGAACTATTAAGTGCGCTAAAAGAATTTGATAGTTTGGAAAGTTTTTTAGAGCATGTGGCTTTGGCAACTGCGATTGACCAAGATTGGGAGGGTGAAAAGATCAATATGATGACAATGCACGGCTCTAAAGGGTTAGAATTTGATGTGGTGTTTTTACCAGGTTGGGAAGAAGGTCTATTCCCTCATCAAAAATCAATAGAAGAAAAAGGTCAAAGTGGAATCGAAGAAGAAAGAAGATTGGCCTACGTAGGCATAACAAGAGCTAAGAAGAAAGCACTGATCTCATTTTCAATGAATAGATTTTATCAGGGAGATTGGATTGACAGTATGGCCTCAAGGTTTATTGAAGAATTACCAGAAAAATTTTTAGAAAAAAATTCTTATTTTGATGATATTAAAGATGGAGATGATGATTTTGAATTTAATCAGGATTTTGAAATTGATGAAAGTGCAAGAAGCCCTGGATGGATACGATACCAAAAAAGAATAAAATGATAAAACAAAAAATTTATAAACTAAAAAAATTAATTAAACTTAACAATATAGATGGATATATTGTTCCTAAAAATGATGCCTACTTTTCAGAATATGCATCACCTGATCGATTAAAAACAATTTCTAATTTTGATGGTTCTGCAGGCTATGCTTTAATTTTAAAAAAAGAAAATTTATTATTTGTTGATGGCAGATATACCACTCAAGCTGAAATTCAATCTGGTAAATATTTTAAAATAATTGAAATACCAAAATTTTCTGCAAAAGATGTATTAAAAAAATACAAAAAAAAATTACTCCTAGGCTTTGACCCACAATTATTTACAGCTTTATCACTAAAAAGAAATTTCGATGATATATGTAATTTTTTACCTATTGAAGAAAATTTCATTGATAAAATCTACAAAGAGAAAGATAAAAATTTTGTTCATTCTTTTTACAATTTAAATGACAAAATTATCGGAGAAAGTATAAAGTCTAAAATTAATAGATTAATTAAAACAATTAAATCAAACAATATTCACAATATTTTCATAAGCGCACCAGAAAATGTAGCTTGGCTACTAAATTTAAGAGGTAAGGATGCACCCAGTAGTCCTATACCAAATTGTAAAATTATTTTAACAGCTAAGAAAAAAATATTTTTTTTTTCTTGCCCTAAAAAAATTAATAAAATAAAAAATAATAAAAATTTGCAGAATTTAACATTCTGCGAATATAAAGATTTTTCTAAAATTGTTAGTAAGTTAAAAAGTAAAAACTTTTGCATAGATGGTTCAACTTGCTCAGTTCTAAATGAAGAAATAATAAAAAAACAATTTAACATTAAACTTAAAATAGACCCTTGTTACATAATGAAATCGATAAAAAATAAATTAGAAATAAAACATACTAAAAATGCCCACCTTAAAGATGGCCTTGCTCTGACAAAATTTATTTTTTGGATTAAAAATACCAATAAAAAAATAACAGAAATTGATGCAAAAAATAAATTAGAAAAATATAGAAAACTCAATAAGGACTATTTATTTCCAAGTTTTGATACTATAGCTGGCACAGGGTCTAATGGTGCAATCATACATTATAGAGTGAATAAAGATTCTAATAAAGTTATAAAAAAAAATGATATTTTCTTATGTGATTCGGGAGGACAGTATAATTTTGGAACTACAGATGTCACTAGAACCATATGTTTTGTAAAACAAAAAAAGAATATTAAAAATATTTTTACTAGAGTGTTAAAGGGTCACATAGCTGTTGCACAAACAAATTTGAATAAAACTTACGTTGGAAAAAAAATAGATCTAAGGGCCAGAAAATATTTAAGAGAAGTTGGGCTAGATTATCCGCACGGAACAGGCCATGGTGTTGGCTTCTTTTTAAATGTACACGAAGGGCCTCAATCCATATCAAAATATAATTCTGTTGAACTTAAAGAGGGTATGGTTTTAAGTAATGAGCCAGGTTATTATAAAAAAAAACATTATGGAATTCGAATAGAAAATTTAGTTTATATAAAAAAGAACAAAAAAGAATTGCGTTTTGAAAATTTAACTTTTGCGCCAATAGAAAAAGATTTAATAAATTATGATTTACTTAATATACGAGAAAAAAATTATTTATTTGAATATCACTTAAGTATTTATTCCAAGTATTCTAAATTTTTGAATGTTAAAGAGAGAAAATGGTTAGCTAGTCTTATTTAATATTTCCATCCATTCTTCTTGTGTGATCACTTTAATATTTAAATTTTTTGCAATGTTAATTTTTTTAATTGTAGGTTTTTCACCAGTGATTAAAAAATTAAGTTTTTTATTAACATTGCTAATTATCTTTCCAGAATTTTGTTCAATTAAAGATTTTGCTTCTGCCCTGCTAATTCCATTTAATTTTCCTGTAAACATGAATGTTTTGTCTTTTAAAGAGCCACTTTTATTAGTTTGAATAGCTTTTGATATTCTAAGAATTTTTTTAAGTTCAAATAAAACTTCTAAATTTTTTTTATTCAAAAAAAAGCTTTTAATAGATTTTAATTGAGTTTCACCAATTCCGTCAATATTTAACAAATCATTGATGTCTTTATCCGTAGATAACATAAAAAAATTTTCTGGAGATTTTAAGTATCCAGCCAAAAGTTTGGCATTTTCTTCCCCAATGTGTCTTATACCTAGAGAATATATAAATCTTTCAAATGAAATTTTTTTTTTTTCTTCTATGGAGTATTTTAAGTTAGATATAGATAATTCTCCCCAACCATCAAATGTTTTAATTTTTTTATAATCTAGCTTAAAAATATCTTGTGGCAATTTAATTAAATTTAATGTCCAAAAATTTTCTACAATTTTCTTTCCAAATCCATCTATATTAAAAGCTTCTTTTGATACAAAATGTTTTAATTTTTCTATTGCAATTTTTTCACATTGATAACCTTCACTGGCACACCTCCTAACGGCATCCTTTTTTTTGGTTATTTCATTGAAGTCTTTAATGGTATTTGAACCACAGGATGGACAGTTATTCGGAAAAATAAATTTCTCAGAATTTTTTTTTCTTTTTTTTAAATCTACTGAAATTACGTGTGGAATAACGTCTCCAGCTCTTTCAACTGTTACAATATCTCCAATTCTTATATCTTTTCTTTCAATTTCATCTTCATTGTGAAGTGTTGCATTGGAAACTACAACTCCTCCAATATTTACTGGTTTTATTTTAGCTACCGGTGTAAGTGCTCCCGTTCTTCCAATTTGAATTTCAATATTTAAAATTTCAGAAATAGAGCTATTTGCTGAAAACTTATGTGCTATAGCCCACCTTGGTGCGTTAGCTGCAAAACCTAGTCTTTTTTGCAATTCAAAGCTATTTACTTTGTACACAATCCCATCAATATCAAATTCTATCTCTTTTCTTTTTTCCTCTAAATTTTTATGATTTAAAAGTAAATTTTCTATACCTATAATTTTTTTATTAAATGGGTTAATTTTAAAACCCCAAGACTTTAAGTTTTTTAAAAAATCAGATTGAGTTTTAATTTTCATATTTTTTTCATACCCATAAGTATAAGCAATAAATCTAAGTGGTATTCTACTTGTAACATTTGGATCTTTTTGTCTTAAAGAGCCTGATGCTGCATTTCTGGGATTGGCAAATTTTTCACTTAATTTTTCAAAGTCATTTGTTTGAATAAAAACTTCACCTCTTATGTCAATTGTTTCAGGAAAGTTTTTTGCATTAATTAATCGGGGTATGTCCTTTATAGTTTTTAAATTTTCAGTAATATCCTCGCCTTCTTTACCATCTCCACGAGAAAGTCCTTTTATAAATTTTCCTTTTTCATAAATTAATGATGCAGAAATTCCATCTATTTTTGGTTCAGCGCTATACTCAATATCATTTGATTTTTCTAAACTCAAAAAATTTAGTATTTTCTTTTCAAAGTTAATTAAATCTTCTCTAATAAAGGCATTTCCCAATGAAAGCATTGGAACCTTATGTTTAATTTTTTTAAAATTCTTAGAAGGCTTAAAACCAACAGATTTTGATGGTGAATTTTTACTTTTTAAGAATTTATATTGGTTTTCTAAATTGATTATCTCTCTTTTTAGTAAATCATAATCTTTATCATTTACAATAGGATTGTCTTTATCATAATAAAATTTGTTATAATTTTGAATTAATTCAATTTTTTTTAAATAATTTTTTTTAATTAAAACATTTTTCATTTTATTCAAATAGCTTTTTGAATTTTTTTACAATCCCTTTTTTCTTTTTTTGATCTTTTTTAATCGTGTAATTATTATAATTTTTATTAAATACTTTATATGATTTTTTATACCATTCACTTGAAAGATAATTATACCCTAACAAATTTGCATATTTTTTAGATTCATCTAAAAGTCCTATACGATAATATATTTCAACCAATCTATGAATGGCTTCTTCTGTGTAGACTGTAGTATCGAATTCATTTAGAACATTTTTAAATCTATTAATTGCTGATATCCACTTTTCTTTTTTAATATAGTGTCTACCTAAATACATTTCTTTCGAGGCTAAAATATCATTAATTAAATCTACTTTAAATCTTGCATCTAGTGCAAAATCAGTGTTTGGATATTCAAGAATTACATTTTCAAATAGATTTTTTGCAATAAGTATTGGTTGGAGATCTTTTTTTTCATCTACAATTGTTTCATAGTAGCACATTGCTAGTAAAAATTTTCCATAACCTATATTTTTATCTTTAGGGTAAGTTTTTAAATATCTTTCTAAATTCATTATTGCTTCATCGAAATAATCTTGAAGATAATATGAGTAAGATGCCATTAAAGCAGATTTTGCTGCCCAATCTGACTGAGGGAATAAAAGTTCTGATTCAAGAAATTTTTTAGCTGCATAAAATGCATCACCATCATCTAAATTATTCATCGCTTCCGTATAAGCAGTTATCATTTCCTGTTCTTGATTAAGTTCTTTTATTTTGACTACCTTCTCATTTTTAGAGCAAGATATTAAATTAACAAAAATTAATATTAGTATTAATTTATATAAAGATTTCATTGGAATATTTTATTAGTATCTTATCTATAAAGCAAAAAAAAATTATGCAATAGATCTTAAATGGCCTTTATTGATAAATGCATGAGGAAGATTTTTTTCTTTAATTTCAAAAAGAGAAAAATTTTCCTTGTTTTCAAAAACTTTTCTAAGTAATTGATTTGTTAGTTTGTGCCCACCTTGAGAACAGATAATTTTACCAATAATTTTATACCCTGCTAAATAAAGATCTCCCATACAATCTAAAATCTTATGATTTACAAATTCTTTTTTATTTCTAAGTCCTTCTTTATTTAAGATTTTACCTTCTTTTATGACTATTGCATTTTCTAGATTTCCACCTTTTGCCAATCCCATCTCTCTTAATTTATCTATGTCTTCAAATAAACAAAAGGTTCTTGAGTTATAAATTTCAGTCAAATCTGATTCATATACTTTTATTAAATTTCTTTGATTTCCTATTATTTCATTTTCATATTTAAGTTCAAAATCTATATCTAAGCTAATTTTACTAGGCTCAATTGAAATTAATTTTTCTCCATCTCTAAATTCTATTTTTTTTTCAATTTTGATGACTTTAATCGGGGCATCACTAGTTTTAATTCCAGCTTTATTTATTGCTTCAACAAATTTTTTTGCAGATCCATCTAAAATTGGTACTTCTTGATTATCAATTTCAATTAAAACATTATCTATACCCATGCCATACAAGGCACCCATTAAATGCTCTATTGTTGAGACACTAACTTTATACTCATTTGTAATCGTCGTGCAAAAAAGAGCACTACTAACATTAAAAATATTTGGAATTACTAAATTATTCTTGCTAATATCAATTCTTTTAAAAACAATTCCCGTGTTTGGTTCGGCAGGTTTAATTTTTACATTAGCATTTAAACCACTATGAAGACCCACACCTTTTATTGATATTATTTCTTTTATAGTTTTTTGGTTTAAAACAGACATTTAAGAACTTATAAATTCCTGCAACGGAATAAGAAAAACAAGAAATGTTACGGTAAAATACAGTGCTATCTAAAAAAATGAAAAAGCTTTTCAAAAAAACCTTCTTTTATTTGTTTCTTTGCCACCATTACAACTTCCTGTTTGTTAGGTTCATTGCTTAATCTTAACAAAGATTCACAAATACCTTCCACAGTCTCTTCTAATAAATCAATTTCTCTAGAAAAAGAAATTTTTTCTTTAAATTTATTGTCTAAAATTTTCGAACCATCTCCCATTAAAATAATTTTATAGTCATCAGCTATTTTTTGGTTTTCATTAAATTTCATAAATTTAACACATAGTTCTAAAATTTCCTCTATACGTGCGAAAATTATTTTTTGAGTAAGTTCCAACGATATTTTTTTTTTATCTAAAATAGAGTTATCTTTATCAAAAAATAATTTAATTTCCTCTGCACTTTTTAAATCAAGACTCAATATTTTGGACAGATCTTTTGTAATATGATTTCCACCAACTGGAATTGTATGAAAAAAACTAAATTGACTTTTGTTATAATAAATCATTGATGTTTTATTAAAGCCCATATCAATAAATAATATATTTTCGTTTGATGAAAAATTTTTTTTATAACTTAAAGATTTTGTATAACTAGAACAAAAAATTTGATTAATAGCAATATCGAAGTTAAAAAATATTTTTTTTAGATTTTCTATATCTTTTTTGGGCATGCAAATAAAAATAATATCAACTGAAATTAAATTGCATGTAACGTCTGTTGGCAAGTAAGCATAATTTATATTATCAATTTTATAATTTTTAATAATAATATGAACAATGGTTTGATCAGAATAGTTTCTTAAAATTTGTTGTTTAGCATCTTGTATTAAAAATTGAATATCTTTTTTTTTTAATTTTAATCCTCCAAAACTTTTTGATAATGACAAGCCTATAGATTTTGTTTTTGAATTGTCTATCATGAGATTGATACTGTTTAAATACTTATTAGTATTTTCTTCTATATTCAAAACAATCTTTTTGATCTCAATTTCTACGTTATCTTGATCAAAAAGATACTCACTTTCATAATAAAAATTATTTTCTTCATCATCTTTTTTAATTGCAGCTGCTCTAATTTTTGAACTACCAAAATCAATAACTACTTCATAATTTTTATTATTCATTTTTTGGTAATAATGTGATTGGAAATTCTTAAATCAATAATTTTATTATCTTTAAAATGATTATTATTTATAATTTTATGAGCAATGCCCAATTTTTTAGATAAATTTTTTTCAGGCAATCGAATTAAAATATTACCTGATGTTTGAAGGTCCCATCTCCCATGTGGATAAAAAAATATGGATTTAAAGTCACTAAGTTTAAATTCAGAACTTTCAAGAATTTTTTTAAATTCTAAAAATTTTTTAGAGTCAAATTTACCAAATATAAATGGCAATTCTTTGTCGGTATATTCATTGCTGATTAATTTACCATTCGAACCAACTAAAAATTCTCTACTCCCTTTTATTCTGGCAATAAACTCTGTGGATTCTATTTCTATGTTTATTTTTTTTGGATAAATTTTTGTTACACTGTAATGCTCTACTAAATTAAATTGGGTTATTACACTATTTATACTATCTTTGCTGATAAAAAAAATATTTCTAAATAATAATTCATTAAGTTTTTTTTTAATTAGTAAGTTTTTATTGTTTGATAAACCAGATACATCGATTTTAATGAATTTATCTAAATAATTTTTTTTATTTTCTATCCCTTTATTGCTGATTGTACTCAATATAATAAACAATATTAAATATATTGTAATTCTATTTTTTTTATCTATTAATTGAGGCATCTTTTAAAATCCACTCGATTAATTCTATAAAACTTATTCCTTTATAATCAGCAATTTCTGGAACAAGTGAGAGTTTTGTCATGCCTGGCTGAGTATTTATTTCTAATAAATAAAATTTATTCTTGTAAAATTTAAAATCAGATCGTGTTACACCCCTGCATCCAATTGCTTTGTGTGCCTTGAAAGCAATATCAGTGATTTTTTTAAGATTATTTTTATTCAGTTCTACGGGTATTATATGCTGTGTTTTTGCCTTTGGATTGTACTTTGCTTCATAATCATAAAACTTTCTTTTTGGTTTCAGTTCTATTGCTCCTAATATTTTGTCACCCATTATCGCTACTTGGATTTCTCTTCCAGAGATAAATTCTTCTATTAAAATTTCATTATAAAATTTTAACATATTTAATTTTTTCAAAATATTTTTTTTATCACAAATATAAACATGAACACTTGATCCTTCATTAACTGGCTTAATTACAACAGGAAATTTTAATTTTTTTTCAATTTTTTTTATAATATTTGTTTCATTTTTTTTATATATGAATTTAATATATTTTGGTGTTAATATTTTTTTTTCTATAAATATTTTTTTTGAAAGTTCTTTATCCATTGCAATTGAAGAAGAAATGACTCCCGAATGAGTATATGGAACTTTTTGAGTTTCTAATATTGTCTGGATATATCCGTCTTCACCGAATTGTCCATGCAATGCATTAAATATTATGTCTGGCTTATATGATTTTATATTTTTTAATAAATTATTATCTGGTTCACAGGTAATAACTTTATATTTATTTTTTTTTAATTCTTTTGATACTTGTTTGCCTGTTTCTAGGCTAATTATTCTCTCTTTAGAAATTCCCCCACAAAGAACTAAAATTTTTTTTTTGTACATCATTCTAATATTTTAATTTCTTTTTCTAATTTAATACCAGTTTTTTTTTGAACCTTTTCTCTAACAAATTCTATCAGTTTATTCATATCATTAAAGCTAGCGTTATTTTTGTTTACAAAAAAATTGCAATGTTTGTTAGAAATGCACGCATCACCAAAACTTGTATCTAGTGGTACAGATTCCTTGATAAGCTCCCAAACTTTTTTGCTTGTTTGGTTTATTGGGTTTTTAAATGTACTACCACTTGTTTTAATCCTGGTGGGTTGTGTGTTATCTTTTCTACTTTTCATTTCCACAACATCTTTTTCAATCTTATTTATATCTTTTTTTTCTCCTTTAAAAGAAGCGCTTAAAAAAATTAAATCACTTGGTAGATCATTATTTCTATACTCAAATAAAACTCTTTCAGCAGGTATAGTAATCACTCTCCCCATCCTATCCATTGCCTGTATTGAAATAAGTACATCCTTAAATTCTCTATTAAAACATCCAGCATTCATTCTTAACCCCCCACCCACCGTTCCAGGTATGCAGGCCAAAAATTCCAAGCCACCTATTCTATTATTTAATGCAAATTCAGATAGTTTTTTGTCAGTACAGGCACTACCTGCTACAATAATGTCATTTGGTAACAATGAAATGTTTGAAAAGTTTTTTCCTAATTTAACAACTATTCCATCAAATGTAGTGTCTTTGACTAGAGTATTTGATCCGGCACCTAAAATATAAATTTTTTTTTTGCCAAATTTTTTTATAAATAAAACTAAATCTGAAAGAGTTTCTGGTTTAAAATAAACTTTTGTTTTGCCGCCTATATTAAACCAATTACTTTTTTTTAGATCATAATCATAATAAAATTTGCTGTCGATTTTGTTAGAAAATTTTTTAATTTCTTCAATTAACATTATATCAATTTTGGTAGTTCTCTCATCCAAGCTGAAATAGTACCAGCTCCCATTGCAATTACTATTTTTTTTCCATAAATGTTGCTTTTTATGAACTTGGCTAATTGATATTGGTCATGAATTAAAAATAATTTAACTTTAGAATTTTTGATAATATCTCTAGCAAAATTATTATAATCAAAACCTAATTTCATTTTTTCACCTGCTGTATATACTGGACAAAGAATAACTGTATCTGCCTTTTTAAATGAAAGTGTAAATTCTTTTTTTAGATCTTTTAGCCTTGATATTCTATGTGGCTGAAAAACACAGATTATTTCTTCTTTTTTATAAGCAGCTCTTACTCCATTTAAAACTTCTTTAATTTCCGTTGGGTGATGTGCATAGTCATCATAAAAGTTTGTATCACGATATGTAAATATTTTATTAAATCTTCTTTGAACACCCTTGAATTCCTTTAGACCTTTTTTAATAACTTTCTTAGATATTCCAATAGTTGAGGCTACAGCTGCAGCAGCTGTTGAGTTTCTGATATTATGAATTCCCAAAAGAGGAATTTTAATTTTGTTAATGAATATATTTTTTTTTCCAGGTAATTTAATAGACAGATCATATTCTGAAAATTCTTTTACTTGCTTTATATTGTTGATATAAAATTGAGACTTTGAATTAGTTCCAAAAGTATAATAATTTTTTATTTTTATTTTTTTTAATAATTCAACATTGTTTTTATCATCAATACAAATAAATGATTTTCCAAATGATGGAACTTTATTAATAAATTTTATAAATAAATTTTTTAGATCGTTCATAGAATTATAAAAATCCATATGTTCTCTATCTATATTTGTAACAATTGCATATGTTGTTGGCACATGTATAAAACTGCCATCTGACTCGTCTGCCTCCAATATACACCAATCACTCTTTCCAAGTTTTGCTGAATTATTGAGTGAGTTAAGCACACCACCATTAATAATGGTTGGATCTAATTTTGTTTTAGAAAATATTGCGGCCAATAAAGATGTTGTTGTTGTTTTACCGTGAGATCCTGTGACGACAATATTCTTAGTCAAAGAAACAATGTGAGCCAACATTTCGCCTCTTTTATAGATAGGTAAATGTTTTCTTCTTGCCTCAACTAGCTCTGGGTTGTTGTGTTTTATGGCAGAAGAAATAACTAAGATAGTAGCTTTTTGTATATTTTTTTTTGCATGTTTAATTGAAATTTTAATTTTATTTCTTTTTAAACGATCAATGTTTTTATTGCTAGAAATATCACTTCCCTGAACATTAAAGCCCATTCCTTTCATTATCAATGAAAGGCCACTCATACCAATGCCACCAATACCTACAAAGTGTATAACTTCAGTTTTTGCTAATTCAATTTTCATTAATAATGGTTACAATTTTTTGATTTATATTATTCCATGTATTTTGATAGTTAAATTTTTTCATATTATTTTTTTTATTTAAATATTCTTCTCTATTTTCAATAATACTAGCTAATTTATCTCCTAGTTTGATGCTTTTAATTTCACTTTGATTCAATAGCCAATTGCAACCTAGTTTTTCATAAAATGATGCATTCTCAAACTGATGATTATCTTTGGCACTAGGCAACGGTATTGCTACATGGGGTATGTTTAGAAAAATTAACTCTGCTAATGTCGATGCCCCTGCTCTTGTTATGCAAATATTTGATTTTTTCATAAATTTTAAAATATCTTCATTAAAATCAAATATCTCTGATTTAATTTTGTTTTTTAAATAAAAGTTTTTCAAATTATTATAATTTCCTAAACTAGTTTGATGAAAAATCTTTAATTTATGTTTTTTTGATAAAGTTATTATCGAGTCTTTGATTGCTGTATCAAATAATTTTGCACCTTGACTTCCACCTATTATTAATAAATTTATCTCTTTGTTTGTGTCTTTGGATGCTTTGGTATCATAAAATTCTTTTCTAAGTAGTGGTAGAATAATATTTATCTTATTTATATATTTATTAGGAAAGTTTTTAATTTTATCCGAATAACAAAAAATTTTTGTACAAAAATTGATAAAAAATTTATTTGACCTACCTAAAACCATATTTGGTTCAAATAAAAATAGTTTTATATTAAGAATTTTAGATGCAATACATAAGGGTAGCGACATATATCCACCTGTTGAAATTAACAAATCAATTTTTTTTCTTTTTAAAAAAAAGTATGATCTGTAAATTTCTCTCAATATCAAAAAAAATTGAAGTGGTAGCAAAAAAATATTTTTTGATATTTTGGGCGTATCAATTATTTTTATATCATATTTACTTTTGTCTAAAAAATTAACACCTCTATAATCACTGGTCATGAAGGTATTGAATTTACTCTTTAAATGTTTATAAAGTATTGTTGCAGGAATAACATGTCCACCAGAACCCCCCGTGCTAATCAAAATATTTTTTTTCATATTAATGAATTTTTCTTTTTGTTAAATTCAAAATTATACCAGCTAAAATGGACACTCCTACAATTGAAGAGCCTCCATAACTTAAAAATGGTAGAGTCATGCCTGTTGTTGGAAATAACTTTATGTTAACACCTATGTGAATTAATGCCTGCATCACAATAAGAGTTATTGCGCCGACTAGAACTAGTTTTATTTTTTCATTTTCTTCTAAATATATTTTTTTAAATACGCTGTAGATAAAGATTAAGAATATGACCATTAGTAAAATAATTACAACAACACCAAATTCCTCTGATATTACAGAAATTATAAAATCTGTATGTGCCTCTGATACCTTGTTCTTTAGTGTTCCTTCTCCAATGCCTTTTCCAAAGAAACCACCACTAGATATTGCATCGACAGATTTTTCTGCTTGGGCTCCATGTGTTCCAGTTGCTGGGTTAAGAAAAGAGTCTATCCTACTTCTTATGTACTTAAATTTAGGAATAAAAAAAACCATATAAGTAAGAGATCCAAGTGAAATACTAAAAAAAGTAAGAAACACCATTAGACTTATCCCTGAAATAAAAACTAGAGTTAACCATAACAAAAAAATAAGCAATGTTTGGCCAATATCAGGCTGTGTCATCAGTAAAAAAGATATGGGTACTATCACAATAAAACTAATAAAATATTTATAATAAATATGAAAATTTTTTTCACTACTTAAAATAGTTGCAATAAAAATTATCATAAATGGCTTAACAAGTTCTATAGGCTGAAATCTGGGTAAAAAAAATAAGTCGAGCCATCTTTTTGATCCTTTAACTTCAGTACCAAATATGGGCACTAAAATTAAAAGAAATAAAGAAATAAAAAAAAATAAGATAGAAAACTTGAAAAGATTTTTTTCACTCAAAGATGAAAAAAAAATTAAGATAGCTATACCAAGAAAAATATAAGTCAAATGCTTAAAAAAGAAAAAATAATTATTTGTATCTAGTTTATTAGATGCTATTAGCGAAGTTGAAACTAGTGAAAAAAATAACCCAAGACTAAACAAAAGTACTATTAATAAAAAAATTGTTTTATCGATATTTTTCCACCATCTATAAAGTAAATTATCACTCAACATCTTTTAATTCTCTAATTATATTATTAAAATATCTTCCTCTTTCTTCAAAATTTTTGAAACTATCAAAAGAAGCTGCAGCTGGGCTAAAGAGAATGGTATGAAAATCTCGACTCTTGTTTCTTCTTATATCGGCAAAAATTTTCTTAATTAAAGATTTTAGGTCTAAAAAAGATTCATAAGATAAGTTTTTTCTTAATTCTTTTATAAAAAAACTTTTATTTTTCCCAAAAATATATGCTTTGATATTTTTACAATTATTTTTATTTAATAAAAATTTATCTCCTTTTTTTGCCAATCCTCCAACTATCCAATAAACATTAGATAAAGATTTTAAAATACTTTCTGATGATGAAAAGCTAGTAGATTTTGAATCATTAATAATCATCAATTTTTTTGATCTAAAAATTATTTGTTGTCTATATTTTAGACCTTTAAAGTTATGAAGTATCTTAAATAAGTCATCTTTTTTAATTTTAAATATTTTTATAATTTGAAGTATGAATGATAAATTTTCTTTATTTCCTTCTGACATAAAATATTTATTATTAATTTTTTTTAATGTTGAATAATTAATTTTTTTTTTTACTTTTATTATTTTGGGTAAAAATTTTTTATATTTTAATTCCTGATTTATGTAGAAATTATTTGCATTTAATAGAGCATAGTCTTTTTTTGTTTGATTTTTTACTAATTTAAACTTAGATCTAATATAATTTTTTAATGTCTTGTGTCTTTCCAGGTGATCTGAAGAAATATTTAGTATTGCCGAAATATTTGCCTTAAAAATTTTACTATATTCTAATTGGTAAGAAGAGGCTTCAATCACAAAAAGAGTATTACTTGTTATTTTTTTTTCTAATAAAATTGGATTTCCTATATTTCCTGCTAACCTAACATCAAATCTTTGTTTCTTTAAAACTTCATATATAATTTGAGCTGTCGTGGACTTTCCATTTGTTCCTGTAATAGTTATATTTTTGTTTTTACCATAAAAGCTAAAAAAAATATCTAAATCAGTATAAATATTTTTCAAATTTTTTTTTAAAAATTTCCTGAGCTTGCATTGCTCAATATTAACTCCGGGGCTTATTATAATAAAATCAAATTTTTTTTTTACTAAACTTTTGTAATTAATTAATTTCTTTTTTATTTCTATAGTTTTAGTTTTAATTTTTTTATCATCATACAAAAATAGCTTATTTTGATTTCTTAAGAATTTAAAAGCAGATATGCCACTTTTACCTAATCCATAAATTAAAATTCTTTTATTATAAAAGATATTTTTATTATCTGGCATTATCTTAATTTTAATGTCGCTAAACCTATCATTGCTAGAATTATTGAAATAATCCAAAATCTTATAACTACCGTTGATTCTGCCCATCCCTTTTTTTCATAATGATGGTGTATTGGCGCCATTCTAAACACTCTTTTTCCTGTCAATTTAAATGATAATACTTGAACAATAACTGAAACAGCTTCTAATACAAACAATCCACCAGTTATTGCTAAGACAATTTCATGTTTTGTTATTATGCCAACTGCTCCAAGCGAGCCTCCAAGTGCCAATGATCCCGTGTCACCCATAAATATTTTTGCAGGTGGAGCGTTAAACCATAAAAAACCTAGACAAGCTCCTATAATTGAACCACAAAAAATAGAAACTTCACCCATCCCCTCAATATAAGATATTTGTAAATATTCAGAAAAAAATATATTTCCAGTTACATAGCTAATAAATGCAAAACACCCTGCAACCAGTATAACTGGAACAGTTGCCAAACCATCAAGTCCATCAGTTAAATTTACCGCATTTGATGATCCTACAATTATAAAAACAGAAAATGGTATAAAAAACCAACCAAGATTAATTATTAAATTTTTAAAAAAAGGAATGTATAAATTTGTCAATCCTTCATTTTGTGAAAAATGACTAACCATAAGTATTCCCACGACTGCAATTAGAATTTGTGAAACAATTTTAAATCTAAAAGAAATACCTGATGAATTTTTAAATTTAATTTTTTTATAGTCATCATATGCACCCAATAAACCAAAAAAAGTAACAATAAAAAGTAAAAACCAAATATAGATATTTGACAAATCCCCCCACAAAAGAATTCCTGAAAATAAACCTATTAGTATCAAGACTCCACCCATAGTTGGTGTGCCTATTTTTTTTACTATATGCTCTGAAGGCCCATCTTTTCTTATTGGGTCTAAAATTTGCCTCGCAGAAAAAAATTTTATAAATGGTGTTCCTATCAATAAAACAATCGCCATAGATGTAAATATTGCTAAACCAGTTCTAAATGTAAGGTACTTAAAAACATTAAGGAATGAGTATTGATCTATTAATTCTAAAATAAAACTATAAAGCATTAATTTTACCTTTTTTTATAACATTTGTTAATTTATTAAGTCCCGTAGAATTTGAACCTTTAATCATTAAATAATCATTATTATTTATATTGTTTTTAATCAAATCAATTATTTGTGAATTATTTTTTAAAATTATACCTTTTTTATTTTTATTTAAATTTTTATAAGTTTCTTTTATATATTTTCCAACAACATTAACACTATTAATAGATGTGTTATTTATATCTTTACTAATTGCTTTGTGCAATTTTTTTGAATGTTTACCCAACTCAAGCATATCTCCAAGTATAAGATGTTTCTTACAGTTATTAACTTTTATCATATCGAAATTTTTTAATGCTGACTTTAATGAAAGAGGATTTGAGTTGTAGCTCTCATCTATAAGATAGAAATTTTTTTTAAAAATTTTTATTTTTGAAACATCACCACGTCCATCTGGTGTTTTATGATTATAAAAAATATTACTATCTAGTTTTCTTATATCTTTAAAAATAGATATAATTGAAACAGCGGCCAGTAAATTTTTTATATCCTTATCAAAGTTTGAATTAAGATAAAAATATTTTTTCGATTTATTTATATTTATGTTAACTTTATATTTTAATTTTTCTTTTTGTATAAAATCTAAGTTAATTTCTGAGGCTTTTTTATTTAAACTAAAGGAGCAAATCTTTAAATTTTTTCTTTGTCCTATTTTTTTATGAAAATTATAAAATTGATCATCGGCATTTAAAACAAGGTTACCATTATTCTTAATATTATTTATAATTTCTGATTTTGCTAAAGCAATTTGTTCAATGTTTCTAAAGTTTCTCGCGTGAGCATATGAAATATTTGTAATTACCCCAAGGTCAGGTTTAATAATTTTTGATAAATAATCAATTTCACCTTTTCGATCCATTCCAATTTCAAAAACACCAAATTCATCATCCTTTTTTAAGTTAAATAGACTTAACGGAACGCCATATTTATTGTTAAATGACTTTGGAGAATAAGTGGTACTAGAGATCTTGTTAAGAGTCCTCCCCACCAATTCTTTTAGAGAGGTTTTTCCACAACTTCCCGTAATAGCTATAATATTGCTTTCTGTATTTTCTCTTAACATCGTAGAAGCTCTTATTAAAAATTTTAGAGTATCTTTAACTTTAATTTGTTTGGGTTTTTTTTTTAAACTACTAACTACAGCTATAGAGGCTCCTTTTTTGAAGGCTTCTTGTACATATAAATTACCATTTTTATTTTTCCCCTTAATAGCAAAAAATATATCATTTTTTTTTATTTCTTTTGAGTTGATTGAGGCTTTGTTAATTTTGGTTTTTATAGAAATATTATTTGATCTAATTATTTCTTTTAAAATATTTATTTTGATGTCGCTGGACAAATTTTTATTCTTAATTTTTATGTTTTTTAATATTTCATCTTTATCAGAAAATAATTTTTTATATTTTCCATAATCTTGAGTATTCTCATGACCCTTGCCTGCCACAATCAAAATATCACCTAAATTTAAATCTAATATTGCCCTCTTGATTGCTTTAGATCTATCAGCAACTTCAAATAATTTTGTTTTATCAATTTTTTTTTTAATTGCTGACCTTATTTTTTTTGGGTCTTCGGTTCTTGGATTATCATCTGTAAGATAAATTCTATCACATAAAGAATTTGCAATTTTTCCCATTATTGGTCTTTTTGACATATCTCTTTTTCCGCCACAGCCAAAAACGATTGTAATTTTTTTATCTTTAAATTGTTCTTTTAAGTTTTGCAAACAAGTTTGTAATGCATCAGGTGTATGTGCATAATCCAATATTACTATGGAGTTATTTTTTATATTTCCTATTTTTTCCAATCTTCCGCTCACTGGTTTTACTTTATCAATTACGTTGATTATTTTTTGAAAGTTTATTCCACTTTTTTTGACTGCTAAAATAGCCATCAAAATATTTTTTATCTGTATTTTTCCTACCAAACTTGTTTTAAAATTATAAATCTTATTTTTATATTCAATTTCAACTAGCTGTTTACCTTTAAAATATTTGTGAGAAATTATTTTTAAACTACTGTTTTTACTAGATATTGTATTAATGTTTAATCTATTTTTTGATGCTATTTTTTTAATAGTTTTATATTCTGGAATATCAATATCTGTAATTATATTTGAGTTTTTTTTTAATAATTTTTTAAATAAATAAAGTTTTGATTTAAAATAGTCATCAAAATTTTTATGATAATCTAAATGATCATGTGATAAATTTGTAAAAATCCCTGTATTAAACTCTAAACCATCTAGTCTGTGTTGTTTTAGTCCATGACTTGAAGCTTCCAATATAACATTTTCTATTTTTTGTTTTTTAATTTTTTTTAAATTGGCACTTAATTCAATTGGGTCTAAAGTCGTATTAGTAATTTTTTTTTTATAACTTTCAGTTTCAACGCCTAATGTACCAATTGATGCTACTTTTTTTTTATTTAATTTTAATATTTGTAAATAAAAATTTGAGATTGAAGATTTACCATTAGTCCCAGTTACTGCAATCAAGTTTTTAGGTTTGTTTTTATTAATACTGTAGGCTGTTTTAGATAATAATTTTCTTACATTTGTTGATTTTATATAAAGTACGCTTTTTTTTATACCTTCAAATTTTTGATTAGAAATAATTGTTTTTACACCTTTCTTTATTGCATCTTCTATATATTTATTTCCATCTAATTCATTTCCTTTAATCGCAAAAAAAATATTGTTTTTTTTGCATGTTCGACTACTAAAGCTAATTCCTGAAAAATAATGTCTTTTATATTTTGAATTTATTTTTTTGAAAAAGTTACCGATGAACATGTATTTTTTAATTTTCTATATATTTTGTGGCTAAAATAGGCCCAATTTTTTCTATAATTTGCCCTGCTGCTTCAACTGATGTCCATCCTGCAGTGTTATAGGGTGAGCCTTTATATGAACCTTTTTTGTGCCTATATTTATAAACATATTCACTTGCAGTTTTGGGTGACTCTAGCATCACTACCAAAACGTATTTAGGATTATCTGATGGAAAAATAGATGCAAGCGTATTAATTTTAATTTTAGAATACTTTTTATCTCTTGCTTGTTGAGCAGTCCCAGTTTTGCCACCTACCTGATACCCATTAACATTTACTTGTTTTGCAGTACCCTCTAACACAACTTTTCTTAAAATTGGATTCATTTTTTTCGAAACATCATTCTTTAAAATTTTTTTATTTTTAATTTCTTTATCTAAAGTTTTTTTCACCAATGTTGGTTTAATATCATAGCCTCCATTTACAATTATCGAATAACCTTTGGCTAATTGTAAGATTGTAGTTGTTATACCATGACCAAAAGAAATTGTTTCTAATTTGCATCCTTCATGCCAATCTATTTTCTGTGGTTTTCCCACCTCCTCAATATCAAAATCTATCTTCCCTAAAATACCAATACTCTTTAAGAATGATTTATGTTTTTCTATTCCTACTGTTCTTGCAATTCTGACTGAGCCTATATTTCCAGATTTTACTAAAATTTGTTCAACTGTTAAGTCTGATGGTATTTCATCGTCATATTCACCAATACTATGGTTTTTTCCACAGCTAATATTTTTTTTTGAGTCCAAAAATTCTGTATCAGGTTCTATCAATCCTGCATTTATCCCAGAGGCAATTGTGAATGTTTTAAAAACTGAACCAAGTTCATAAGTTCCTTTTGTAACTCTATTAATGTAATTTAAGTCTTTAATTGTTTCTCTCTTATTAAGATTAAAATCGGGCAATGAAACCATTGCTAGTATTTCACCATCATTTACATTCATTAAAATAGCCGCACTACCTTTTGCTCTAAATATTTCTTGAAATCTTAATAGCTCTGATCGTATTAAAAATTGAATATCTGTATCTAATGTTAGTTTAAGTGGTTCTTTTATTTTTTTGAGCTCTGTGTCAAATGACTTTTCTATTCCTGATATACCATTGTTATTATCGTCAATTTGACCAATAATATGACTAAATAAATTATCTTGTGGGTATAGTCTTATTAGACTTTCTTCTGATTTTATTGATTTATCTCCTAATAACATCAGCTCCTCATATCTTTTTGGATTAATATTTTTTTCTAAATAAAAAAATTTATTTGAATTTATTTTTTTTTCAATTTTAGAAAAATCTCTATTTTCATAAATATAATTTAACATCAATAATAAATGTTTTTTATTAATGATTTCTTTTGGCTTAATTCCCACATTAATTGTACTAACCGTTTTAACTATATAATTTCCATTTCTATCTATAATATCTGCTCTATAATTTATTTTATTAATTAGAGGTTTTATTTCATTAAAATTTAATTTTAATGAACCAAGGTGTAGAAGTTGTATTGAGTAAATTATTGAAATTGCCAAAAAAACAAAGAAAATAAAAGCTACCCTGTTAAACTCTATATTTAAATTTGATTTGCTTTTTTTATATGAAAATTCATTTTCATACTCTTCTAAAACTATACTTTCATTTTCTTTGTTATTCATGGGTCTGAATCTTATTTATAAGATTAGTTATTTCCAAATCTTCTTTATTTAACGTTATTTCTTTTATCTTTGTAATATCAATCTTTATCAAATCATTCTCAAAATATTTAGACTGGTATGCAATTAACTTTTTTGGTGAACTTAGATAATTATACTCTAGCAAAACGTCTCCTAACTCTGATTTTAATGAACTAATATTTCCGTTTAATATAAATATTTTATCCTCAATTTTTTTTGTGGAATTTTTTACAAATGATGTCATTAAAATTAGTGCAACAATCGATATAATCAATAATGGTTTTTTCATAATTTTTTTGAATAATTTTCAATTTCAATCAAGTAATTAAATTTTTCCAAAATATCTGTTTCAAATTCATTAAAATCTTCTTTTTTTATAACACATCTTAATTTTGCTGATCTAGAAGGTGGATTTTCATTAATTTCTTTTTCAGATGCTACTATTGGTTTTTTATTAATTAATTTAAATAATTTAAGTTGATCGGCACCTTTGGGCATATACCTTGAAACACTTTTATTCTCAGACAAGCTTTTAAAGAAATATTTTACAATCTTATCCTCAAGTGAATGAAATGTTACAACTGCAATTATCCCATTTTTCTCAACAACCTTTGCTGCATTTATAAGTCCATAAATCAATTCACTAATTTCTTTGTTTACAAATATTCTCAATGCTTGAAAGATCTTTGTTGCACTATGCGTCTTATAATTTTTCTTTCTTTTTGAAGATTCTATGATTCTTACTAATTCCTCAGTAGTTATTTTTCTGGATTTTCTATCTTCCACAATATTATGTGCAATTCTTTTGCTTTCTTTTTCTTCTCCAAAATATTTAAATATTTTTTCAATTTCTTTTTCATCTAAAATATTGATTACTTCTTTTGCTGAAAAATCGTTAATACCCATTTTCATATTAAGCTCTCCAATATAATCAAACGATAAACCTTTTTTAGAATCTTTTATTTGTGTGTATGAGTATCCAAGATCAAAAATTACACCTTTTATATTTTTATTCTTTAGTTCTAAATTATTAAGTTGGCTAAATTTGATATTTTTAAATAAAAACCTATCTTCAAACTTATCTATAATTTCTTTAGCTTTTTTTGTGCTTTCCAAGTCTCTGTCTAAACTTATTACTTCTGTATTTGGAAATTCTAAAATTTTTTTTGTGTATCCACCTTGGCCAAATGTGCAATCAATAAATGTGCCACCATATTGAGGGGTAATAATACTAATTAATTCTTTTAGCAATACCGGATAATGTTTCTTCAAATCTGGTATTATGGTGGCTTTCATTTATTTTTTTGAAGACCATTAATTTTTTTGCCTTCGTAAAAATGCTGGAATTTCTAAATCATCATCAGTATTATCCTCATTATTTTCTACTGATAATAAATCTTCAGTTTCTGAGTTATCATTATTTGAATTAAATAAATCTGGAGTTTCTTGATCTTCTACTCCAAAATTTTCTAATCCATTTGAAATCTCGTCTGTTTGACCTAAGCTTTCTTCTTCAGTTTCGTTTGTATTGCTTAGAGCTTCCTCAGCAAAAGATTGTTCAAAATCATTTGTTTGATTATTTTCAACCATACTCTCAACTATTGATTGCTGCGAGCTCATCACTTGTTCATTTTTTGTTTCTGCAGTATCAATCATTTCTTCTTCTACAACCTCATTTTCAAGTTTTAATGCATTTGCTCCATTAGTGAATGAATTATGAGCAGTATTTGAAAAATTAAATGACTGTGCTGATCCTGTGTTACTAAAATCTGAATAACCAGGGTTTCTATTTTGTATTCTATGTACCATATTAATTACAGATTTAGCTTCTGGTTGTTGTCCATCAAGAGCTGTCGCAACAATTGAAACTCTTATTTTTCCATCAAGAGAAGGATCTTGAATTGCACCAATAATAACTTCAGCCTCGACATCTACTTCAGATCTTATTTTATTAACTATTTCATCAACTTCAAAAAGTTTTAAATCCTCACCTCCAGTAATATTAACCAGCAATCCTTTTGCACCTTTAAGTGTATAGTCATCTATTAATGGGTTGCTAATTGCCATATCTGTAGCTTTCATGGCTCTTCCTTCTCCTTCAGCCTCTCCTGTGCCCATCATTGCCTTACCCATTGAAGCCATCACAGTTTCAACATCAGCAAAATCTAGGTTTATTATACCAGGTCTAACCATTAAATCTGTTACGCTTTGTACTCCATGCATCAAAACATTATTGGAAAGATGAAATGATTCTTTAAATGTAGTTTGTTCATTTGCTATTTTAAATAAATTTTGATTTGGGATTACTATAATTGTATCAACATGTTTTCTTAATTCTTCTAAACCTTGTTGTGCTCTTCTCATTCTTGAAGGTCCTTCATATAAAAAAGGAAGTGTAACAACACCTACTGTTAAAATATTTAATTCTTTTGCAGCTCTAGCAATTACGTGTGCAGCACCAGTTCCTGTGCCACCACCCATGCCTGCAGCAATGAAAACCATGTTTGCACCTTGTAAAGTATTTATAATTTCATTTAAAGATTCATCTGCTGCTGCTTGACCAATGTCAATTTTTGCACCTGCACCAAGACCCTTTGTTAAATTTAATCCAATTTGAATTTTAGCTTTTGATTTACTACGTTTTAAATCTTGTGCATCAGTATTTACAGCAACAAATTCTACACCGTGCAATCCATTATCAATCATTTCATTGATTGCATTTCCACCTGCTCCGCCAACACCTAAAACTAATAATCTTGGTTGTAATTCTTTTATTTCTGGTGATTTAAAATTAATTGTCATTTTTATTTCCCCTCATTGTTATTAAAATGTTTTTCCCATTTAAGGCTTGCTCGATTTATGTTTGCTTTTTTTCTTGCATGCAGCTTAAATTTTTCAAATGCAGTTGGCTCCCATATTTGGAATGTTTGACCTTGACCAACAAACAACATGCTATTCTTAATCTTCGCATGTTTTAATAATTTTGTTGAAAGTGAAATTCTACCTTCACTATCAAATTGTACATTAATACTTTCAGATAGAATTGATGTTGCAAAAAAATCTCTTTTTTCTTCAAATGGACTTAAAGCATCTATGCTTGCTGAAACTTTTTCAATTCTATCTTGGGAACACGCTTCAATTGAGTGATTATTAAATGATGGATGGCAAATAAATCCATTATATCCAAGGTTAGAAAGATATGATCTAAAATTAGCTGGCACTGACACCCTCCCCTTTTTGTCTAATCTGTTCTCGTAAGTAGATAAAAACATATTTTTTATTTTTCATAAATTCCATATTTGGGAATATATGGGACAATATGGGTTTTTTATATCAGAGTCAATATGTTCATTTTAGCGTTTTAAGCCATTCAACGTATTATCTTGATATCAATTTTAAATAACAACTCAATTGATAAATGCCAGGTTAATACAATTCAAAAATGAAAAATAAGAACAAAATTGAATCAATTATGAATCAAAAGGTGAACATCTAAATATATAAAAATAATCTGTGGATAAGTTTGCCAGATAAACTATAAGCCGGGTTCTGTCATTTAAACTTATCATTTCTCTAGGCTTAAGGTCACCCTTAAGCTCAAGCAACTAACCCTGATGACTAGCCAAAGACGGCTTTTAGTTTTTCAACAATGTCATCTCTACTTAGTCTTGCTCCCAGCGGGGTTTTCCAGCGTTCATTGTTACCAATAGAACCGGTGTGCTCTTACCACACCTTTTCACCCTTGCCATGTTATGGCGGTTTATTTTCTGTGGCACTATCCCTGGGGTTTCCCCCGCCAGGTATTACCTGGCACTGTGTCTTTGCGGAGCCCGGACTTTCCTCTTTAAAGTTAATTAAAGCGATAAATCAATTATCTGGCTGGTATAACTTATTATTAAATTCTAAAACTGCAAGATAAATTTAACGAGTATATTTTGTAAGGTTTTGACTTATTAATAAGCACTCTCTATCGGCTTTACCATTAACAAGTTCTTGCCTATACCTTCTTTGAAAAGCTCTTATAGTAAAAATTTGATGTCTTTGTTGAGTAATATTTTTAGGAATTTTTTTTGGATACCCTATTTTAAATAAATTATCTAAAAAAGAATTATAACTTATATTGTCGATTTTGTGTCCCCTATTACTAATTAATATTTTGTTTTTTATATCATGCCATAAACCAATTTTTTTTTTGATAAATATTCCCATGGAAATTTTTCTCCAGGATCTTTTTTTCTACTTGTTGCTATATCAGAGTGACCTAAAATATTTTCAGGTTGTATATTGTGCTCTTTAATTAAAAATTTGCTCAGTCTCGATAAAGAATTGATTTGTTTTCTAGAAAAATTTTTATAATCAAATTTATGACCCGGATTACTAATTTCAATCCCAATAGAATTCTTGTTTAACGAACTATAATCTTTCCATTTTGATTTTCCAGCATGCCATGCAATATATAAGTCTGGTACTAGTTTTACTATTTCTCCATTATTTTTAATCAAATAATGGCTACTAACCTCAGATTGTATATCTGTCAGTCTGCTTATGGCTTCAGATTCTTTTTTCATTCCCGTGTAATGAAAAATGATAAACTTAATGCTCTTTTTATTTCTTTTTTGTCGACTAAAATTTGGTGAATAATTTAAGGTTGTATTAATTGACATTTTTAATCCATTTTTAGTGCTAAATCTCGATTTACTTTCTATATATATACATTATATAATTAGTTAATAATGAAAAATTTTATATTAATAACTTTAATAGCTTTAGCGCTTATAACAAATGTTAGTGCAGGAACTGATGGGGAAAATAAATTATCAAAAAAAAACCCCGACAAAGTTAAAGATTGTTTTGAAACCTTAAACAGAGGCTCATTTGCATTAAACCAAGGTTTGGACAAAATAATTTTTAAGCCAGTTGCAAAAGGTTATAGAAGTTTACCAGCGCCAGTGAGAACTGGAACGAGTAACGCTCTTATTAATCTTTCTTCTCTAATAACCATACCAAACAATATTCTACAGGGAGATTTTAAAAAAGCGGGAGTTAACACGGGAAGATTTGTTATTAATACAACTGTAGGAATTCTTGGAATATTTAATGTAGCAAAAAAAATGGGTTTTTCTGAGTATGAAAAAGAGGACTACGGTCAAACACTTGGTGCATGGGGAGTGGGTCCAGGATGTTATGTGGTGTTACCAGTTTTAGGACCATCTACTGTTAGAGATACTGCTGGATCATTTGTTAACGTGTTGGGTGGAGACCCTTGGTATAATGCTTCTACTCATGGTAACAATGAGTATTTAAGTAAATCTGATTATGTAGCAACTAAAGTTTTAACAGGGATAGATTTTAGGGCAAAAAACTTAGAAGCGATAGACAATTTAGAAAATAATTCACTTGATTTTTATGCCTCAGTAAGAAGTTTATATTTACAAGACAGACAAAAAAAGATTTCAAATACAAAAGCAACTATTGAAATCATGTATGAGGGTGACTGGGAAGAAATAGAGACAGATTAATTAAAAATTATTAACATTATTAAAAATAAAATGATATTGTCAAAAAAAAATTTAACAATCATCTCATTCATAATAATTTTTATCTCTAGTATTGGAAGTGTTTATTCAATCGAACCAGATGTTTTTGTTCAATCAACTGTCAATAGAGCTGCAAAAACACTTGGTGGAAATTTAAGTAAAATTGAGAGAATACAAAAACTTAAAGATATTGCAAAAGATACTGTTGATATAAAAGGAATAGGATTTTATTCACTTGGATCATATAGAAAAGGCTTAACAGATGAGCAAAAAAATGAATATGCTATTATTTTTAGACAATATTTTTTAAAATCTTTCGCAAGTAGATTAGCAGAATATTCTAACCCTGAAATTGAAGTGAATTCAAAAAAAAAGATTAATGAAAATTACACAATGGTGTTTAGTACGTTGGTATCCACGGACCAAAGACCAGAAGTTAAAATTGACTGGAGAGTATATACCAAAGACCCTAAAAACCCTTTAATAAGAGATTTAATAATTGAAGGCTTAAGTCTAGTCCGAACACAAAAAGCAGAGTTTTCATCAATCATTGATAGTAATGATGGTGACATCAATGCTCTTTTTGACAGTCTAAAAAATTTTAAAAATTAAAAATCATTTAACTAAATAATTTTTTTGGTGGGCCCGCCAGGACTCGAACCTGGGACCAATACATTATGAGTGTACTGCTCTAACCAACTGAGCTACAGGCCCTACTCGATCACCTAGCTTTTACTTTGTTTCTTATTTTCATTCAAGTTAAGAATAATCAATTGTTCTTTAATATGTTGCCTTTCAAATATCATGCTATATTAGAAAAGTTAGTAAAATGCTTGAAATAAATATTCAAATAGTTAATTTATTAATGTGGGCTATAGTGTGAATAAATATAATAATAAAGTTACAGTCGTAGCAGTTTCATTTTTTTCAGAAAGTATTATCGAAAATTTAATCAAATCTATTGAAAGCCATATTAGAATATTAATAGTTGAAAATTCACTAAGTTTATCACTTAAAGATAATATAGAAAAAAAATATAAAAATGTAGAGGTTCTCATCCCTGAAAAAAACCTAGGAAATGGTGGTGGAATTAACTTTGGTTTAGAAAGGGTAAAAACAGAATTTGCTTTATATCTCGATGTCGACACAATTCCAGAAAACGATATGATCAATACATTAATAGAATACTCAAATATAATTGATGATTTTTGTATTCTTGCACCAAAAGATCCTTCCAATAGTTATAACAAAAACCTTTATATAAATTTTAATGAAAAGAATGACTACCACAAAATGGAATTTATTACAGGATGTGCAATGTTTTTTAAGATGGAAAAGTTAAAAAAAGTAGGTTTTTTTGATGAAAATATTTTTTTATATTATGAGGAAACCGACCTTTATTTCAGATGCCACAAGGAAAACTTTGGAATATATTTGATAGATAAAGCAATATTTAAACATATTGGCTCTTCATCTATCGATAAAAAATATAACCAACAAATATCTATAAATAGAAATTGGCATTTCTGTTGGTCAAAATTTTATTATTACAAAAAAAATTTTAGTTACTTTTATGGTTTAAAAAAAACACTTCCAAATTTTTTCAGAGCAATTAGAAAATATTTATTTTTTATCATAAGGGGTGATGGAGAAAACGCATCTTTACATAAGGCTGAAATTTGTGGTCTTCTTGAATCATATTTATTAAAAAAATCTTATTACAGGCCTAATATTAAAATTTAGCTAATATTTTTTTTAGTGTATGGGTTATTTTTTTTAATTCATTAAACTTTAATTCTGGATATAAAGGTAATGAAAAAATACCCCTACACACTTTATCTGTAATTTTTAGGTCAGCTTTATTTTTAGACAAATATCCTTTCATTTTATAGATAGGATAAGGATAATAAATATTAACATTTATTTTTTTATTTTTTAATTCTTTTAATATTCTATCTCTCATGGGATGATAAACTGTATACAAATGATAAACATGCCTAAAATTTTTTTGTTCTTTGGGCAGAACTAATGAAGTTCCTGATAACTCTTTTGTATATAAATTTGCTAACTTGCGACGTTTTTGGATAAAACTTTTAACTTGTTTAATTTTTATATTAAGTATTGATGAGTGAATTTCATCAAGCCTTGAATTTAATCCATGTTCATTTGAATAATAGATTTTATTAAATTTATTTTTTTTATTATTTTGCTCTATTCCATAAAATCTTAATCTTTTAATGGTTTGAAACATTTTTCTTGAATTTGTTGTGATAAAACCACCATCACCATATGCACCCAATATTTTAGTTGGATAAAAAGAAAAACAACCAAAATCACCAAAAGTTCCTACGTGCTTATTTTTAAATGTTGCACCCTGAGCTTGAGCACAATCTTCAATTATTTTTAATTTATATTTTTTTGCAATTTTCATTAATTCTTCCATATTGCAAGAATGGCCATATAAATGAACAGGAATTATTGCTTTAGAATTCTTGTTTATCAATTTTTTAATCTTGGTTAAATCCATCAAATAATCATTTCCAATATCTACAAACACTGGTTTAGCTCCTGCACTTATAATCGCAGAGGCAGTGGGTATGGCTGTATTCGCAACTGTAATTACCTCATCTTTTTTATTATTACCTATGCCTAATGCTTTAAGAGCTATAATTAAGGCATCAGTTCCACTTCCTACTGCTACGCCATATTTTGCTTTATTCTGTTTAATAAAGTTTTTTTCAAATGTATCGAGCTGCTTGCCAAAAAAAAGATTTCCAGAAGCTAATGTTTTATCAATAGTCTTGAGAATTTTAGATCTATTTTTTTTATATTCTTCTGCGTAAGACCAAGTTTTTATCATCTAATAATTTTTTTTAATTTAGAGATGTTCATTGAAGGATTAAGTGGGTAGTTTTTACCTAACATTTTTTTTGAATATATTTTTTTAATTTTAGAGTTATACTTTTTTGCAAAACTATAAACACTTTGAATTTTCCCGCCTAGATTAATTACCCCTTTTTTATTAATTAATCTTGGTAGGATTCTTGCAATATCTTTGTGAAAAATGAAATTTGTAATAAAATCAGAAAAAGCATGACTATGAACAAAGGGTTCTTCAGTCATACAAACTCTTAAAATTAATGAATTTTTATACATTTGAACTGCACTTTCACCCCCAAGTTTTGACCAAGAATAATTATTTTTTGGAAGAATTGGGTCTGTTTCTTTGTAATTACCTCTGATACCTGGATAAACGTAACTAGTTGAAAAATAAATTAGTTTTATACCAAAATAATAACAAGCCTTGGTAATATTCGCAGTCCCAATAATATTAAGATCTATACTTTTGTTTGGAAATTTTTCATGTAAATTCATTGGACGAGACAACCCTGCTAGGTGTACTAAATATTTAGGTTTTTTTGTTTTTATATACTTAATTATTAAATCATAGTTAAGTATATCTAATTCATTTTTTTTGGGAAAAAAAAATTCATATCTAGATTTAATTTTTTTTAATTCTTGGCCAAATCTACCCGTTCCACCTGTGACTACTATTTTATTTTTATAAAGTAACATGCGAAAACCACTTTCCACCTTTATCAGAAAAATTGGATTCTTTAGAAAAAATCTCTTTTTTATGATTCCATGCAAATAAATAAGCTATATCTGGAAAGTTATTTTTAAATTCTGAAGTTGCAACAATTGGTATGTGCATACCTGGGGAATATTTGCCAATTTTGTCTTTAGTCGTATCACAAATAAAATCAATTATGCTGTTATTTATATTACAGTAATTTAAAATGGTGGTACTTTTAGATGTCGCTGCATAGCCAGCTATACTTTTCCCCATATCTTTATATTTTGTTAAAGACTCGATTATATATTTTTTAGATTTTTCACAATCTATCTTAAATTTCAAACAAGATTCTTCATCATCAAATTTTTTTTCTTTTTCAAATCTTAATCCATCATAAACTCTTTTGTTAATACTTCGTTGGTTTTTTCTAGCCACAATATATCTCATTGAGCCACCATGCGTACCTTGTGGCAAAACATCAATTAACTCAAAGTCAAAAATTTTAAATATTTTTTGTATAGATGTAATAGAAAACATGTAAATATGTTCGTCATATATTTGATCATAAGACACTTTAGAAAACATTGACCCCATATAAGGTTCCTCAAAAATAAATACTCCATCAGTCGCTAGTAAAAAGTCGACAGCACTTATTAAATTTTTAAGATCTGGAACGTGACAAATAACATTAGCGGCGCTAATCACAGTTGTGTTGCCTTTAAATTTTTTTAAATTCTTAACATTTTCTAAATTAAAAAAGATATTTTTCGTATTAATTCCATTTTTTATGGCTTCTTGAGCAACATTTTCTGAAGGCTCAAAACCTAAATAATCTATATTTGAATTTGAAAAGTTTTTAAGAAAAGTTCCATCGTTTGATCCAATCTCAATTAATTTTGAGCCATTTTTTAAATATTCCTTATTAATCCAGTCAGCATAATCTTTAAAGTGAGTTTTCATATACATTGAGCTTCCTGTGTAGAAGGGATACTCTTTATTAAACATTTTTTTTGGATTGGGAAAATCATTTAGTTGAAACAAGGATAATTTCTTAGAAAAACCCACTTCCATTTCATAAAAAAATTCTTTACTAAAATTTTTTTCTTCTATAAATCCATTTGCTAAAGGCATTTTGCCAAAAGACATAAATGGAGATATATCATCTCCTGTAATTTTACACTTCATTTGATAAATATTTTAATTTTGCCAAAGTCAATTTAATATCATTATTTATTTTAGATCTTAATTTAAATCCTTCTTTGTTAAATTTTTTATTAGATATTTCATAAGGATATTGATTTATAAGTTTAGATTCTACGTATTTAATTTTTATATTTTTTTTAAGGTTTTTATAATAAGATATTAATGTATTTAAAGTTAAGTTTTCTGAAAATATATTATAAACATCATTTTTAAAGAAATTTTTTTCTAAAGTATATTTAATTACCAAAAAAGCATCTCTTAAAGATAGGTATGGCTTTGGCTTGTCTAAAGCACCCTTCCACACTGGTAATGGCAAGCCCAAACTACAACTTAAACAAAATTTATTTACAGCGGTATGAAATCTCATTCCTTGAGAAAAACCAGAAATTGTTCCAAATCTATAACTTATAAACTTTATATTTTTTTGCATGGCTTTAAGTTTTTTTTCTTCAATTAATTTAATTTCAGCATATGGGGATTTGGGTCTCAAATATTTACACTTTTCATCAACTATGCCTTTTTGCTCTCCATATACACTGGTACTTGAAATATGGATTAGTTTGGATGAATTTGCTTTACAATACTTTAAAACATTATTGAAAATACCAAGATTAACTTTATAAATTTTTTTTTTAATTTTTAAACTAGCTGTTGCCTCTGTTAAGGATGCAAGATTTAACACAACATCAACTTTTTTAAATTTTTTAAGAGCATTATTTGTAGATAAATCTTTTTGTATAAAATAGATTTTTTTATTAGAACTTTTTAGATCAAATAAACTAGAATATCTTTGTGTGGAAAGATCATCAATTATGTAAATTTCTTTAATTTTATTAATCTTACTTATATTTTTCAATATAAAGGATCCTATGTGTCCTAACCCTCCAGTAATTAATATTTTCATTTTTTTTCTAAATATCTTTTATAAGCAACAAAAGTTTCTAAATAATCATTAAATTCATACTTACGATCATTCATTACCATAAGAATAGATTTTTTTTTAACAAATTTTACATTACACCAATATTTGGGCGGGACAAATACACCATATTTATTTTTTTCATCTATGGTAAATTTTTTTCTAATATGAGGCGTTCTCACTTCTAAAATCATTTTACCTGATATTGCTATAAATAATTGTGAGCATTTTTTATGTGCATGATCGCCTCGAATTTTATTTTTTACTCCATGAAGAAAAAAGATTCTTTTAACTGTCATTGGAATTTTTTTGTCAAATGTAATAGGTGTAAGTTTTCCTGAAATACTTATGAAATTTTTTATTTTTATTTTTTTAATTTTTTCTATTTTTGTCATTTATGTAAAATTATAGGTTGTTTATAACTTAACATGAGAAAGATTATTTTCTACAATAATTAAATATAGATAAACAGAGTCAAACATTTAACTATTATACTTTCTTTTATCATGGTGGGACTTGTTGGTAACGCTCCAACCACCTTCGCAATGTCAACATAGGGCTAGACGAATATTCTACCCTTTAGTTAAAAATTATAAGACTTATTTCCCGATAACACTAGAAAGTTAATGGTGAACATAAGCAGGGTATTGAGGATTCTCGGTAAACCAC
>Ga0209709_10000489_pt1 | contig 37740 bp, 34 predicted proteins | sample ArcticOcean_MG_C_2_FD_187435 | JGI IMG/M metagenome (GOLD analysis project Ga0209709, IMG submission 187435) | Marine microbial communities from western Arctic Ocean - ArcticOcean_MG_CB4_136 (SPAdes) (version 2) | ecosystem: Environmental > Aquatic > Marine > Oceanic | place: Arctic Ocean... | reverse complement strand
TTGTTAAATACGGCCATATATATTTTTTCGCTCTAATGATTAAATTTTCTTAAAGAGTTTTAGAGATAATATTATAGATATCTTTTCCATCAATCTTGACTGGGTTATTGCCTAATCTTAATAAATTAATACCTTTAATTATTTTTTCAGAACTTTGATTAATGTCTATGTTAAGTGTTTCTAGATTATCCTCTAATTTTGCTTTTTTTTTAATCAATGTTATTTTTGAATTAAAATCATTAATATTTTTTACATCAAACAAATTAAAGATCAAATCAAACCTCTGTTTAAGATCGAATGAAGTTTCTGATTTACCTAAATTATCAAAATTAAATTTAAAAAAACTTTCAAAAAATAATCCTACAGCATGACCATGACTGATATTAAATAATGAAGTAAATGGATAAGATGCTGCGTGTGGCGCAGTCGTTTTGGATATACTTATAGCTTTTCCAGCTAAGTTGGAGGCTATACTCATTTCAGTAGCATTTTTAAAATTAGGATTATTTAAAAATGAAATGTAACTGTTAACAGAAACTCTCAATGATTTAGAAGCGTACTCAACACTTTGATCATTTGATTTTTTTGAGACTAAAGATTCTAATGCCTGGGCAATTGCATCAAATCCTGCTGATGCTTTTATTTTATTTGGTGCTGAAATTAAAAATTCAGGTATTAAAAAAAAATTATCTGGTAATAGGAGTTCACTTTCAAAAGAATGCTTAATACCATCAACATAAATAACTGCATTTGAAGTAACTTCTGCACCTGAGCCTGCTGTAGTAGGAATAACGACTAGTTTTGTATATTTTTGTTTGAAGGGATAGGAGTAGTTAACAATCAAGTCTGCAAGATCGTCTCTAACATCTACGACGTTAGCAATTTTGGCATAATCAATGACTGCTCCACCACCAACTGCCAATATTAAATCAGGTTTAAAACTTTTAATATCATTAACGATCTTAATTAACTCTTCTAATATTGGTAACTCTGAACTTTTAAAAAATAATTTAGTTTCTTTATTAATCAACAACCCTTTAAAAAAAGACTTAGCTCCTGAGGTAACAAAAGATTTTTTACCACATAACACAAAAATTTTTTTAAAACTAGGGTCATTGATAAATTTTCTTACATCTTCAGTAGTATTAATCATTTATTTCATAAATAGTTTTTTGATCTTGATTAAATCGGTTGGTCTGGGTAGTTTTTTAATCTTACTATTAGATACTTTAACTTCTAAAAAACTTAGATTTTTATCTTTTAAAAAATTTTGAATATCATTATCTAAATTTTTATCATTATTTATAGAATAAAACCTTTTAAAACCTAAACTATTAGATAATTTTTCAAAATTTACATCATTAGAATGTGTATTTTGACCACCCACTGAATCATGGGAATTATTATTTAGTAAAATATATTTAAAATTTTTATTCGCAAAAGTTCCAGCAGTTTTAATTGAGCCTAAGTGCATTAAAAGTGAACCATCACCATCAATACAAATAGTCTTTCTTTTAGTTGATAGTGAATATCCTAGTGCCACAGAAGCTGTATGACCCATACCACCCACCATATAAAAATCACTGCTATTTTTAATTTTATATTTGTTTCTTAGATACATTAGTTCTCTAGAATTAAAACCAGTGCTTGAAATAATTTTTGTATTTTTTTTTAATAATTTTAATAAAGTTTTTAAGAATAATTCTTTATCTAATTTGTAAAAATCTTTTTTTTTATTTATATTTTTAATCCTATCTAATGTTCCCTGTTCTATTAAACATGCAACTATAGAATTTTTTTTTTTTGCAGTTTTAATTTGTTTATCAAATTTTTTTAAGTCACCATTAGACCTAATAATTGTATATTTAATATTTAAAAGTTTTAAAATACCTTCAGTAATTTTACCCTTAACGTTGTGTTGTGGTTCATCTTTAGCTCTTGGAGATCCTCTCCAACCAATTATAAGAATTAAAGGTATTGAATAAACTTTTTCATGTGCGATAGAGATTAAGGGGTTTAATGCGTTAGAAAGACCCGAATTTTGCATGTATATGCATGGCACACGTTTAGTTGAGAGATAGTGCCCAATACCCAAAGATACAGCAGCACCTTCATTCGTTGCAATGATATGATTTTTTTTAGTTTTATTATGTAAAGAAGAAGAAAGTTCTTTTAAGACAGTGTCAGGAACACCAGTAAAAAAATTACTATTATTTTTTTTTAATAAATTGATTAGCGAATTAACTTTAATCATTTTTAATTAAATTAATTATTTCCTTAATAGGAATAATTTTTTTTTCAATTTCAAAAGCTCTACCATTTTCTAAAATTTTCTTAGCCGCAAATTGCATTGCAGGATATGCTGCTCTTAAAAGTTGGTTAGCATAAATAACTAATTTGAAACCATTTTTAATTAAATCTTTCTCGTAAACTTTTGAATAAGTAGACGGTACAGAAACTAAAGGTATAAAATTTTTATTTTTCTTAAACTCTTTTGCAAAAGAAAAAATTTCTCTTGGAGTTTTTTCTTTACTGTGAATTAATATAGCGTCCGCACCAGCTTTTGAATATATTTCAGCTCTTTTCAATGCATCCTTTAAACCCTTACCTACTATAAAACTTTCAATTCTAGCAATCACCATAAAATCATTATTTTTTCTAGACTTACATATTTGTCTAATTTTTTTAGCAAAAAGCTCAGGTTTGTCCTGCTTAGTACCAGCTTGATTTTTAAATAATGAATTTTTTTTTAAACCAATCTTATCTTCCATGATTATTGCAGAGGCCCCACATCTTTCTAATGATCTAATCAAAAAAGGTAGATGTTCTAATTGACCACCATTATCAGCATCAAAAACAAGAAGTTTTGTTGTAACCTCCATAATGTCATTTAGGGATAGCAGTCTCGTAGAGAAATCTACAGAAGAATTATCTGGTTTTCCTTTTGTGGCTGAGTCAGTTAGGCTAGATGACCACATACCATCAAACTCATAAGTATTATTTTTTTTTAAGACCTTTATATTTTCAATAATAAGCCCAGTTAAAGAATTATGTGATTCTAATATTCTTACTATATCTTTAGAATTCATTAATCTTTTTAACCTTGAAACTCTATTATCTGGTGATGATAAAATATTTGATATTTTAGTTTTGATTTCAGTTGAAGAAATATTTTTAGTATATTTTGGTTCTATTAACTTACCAGACCATTTTTTTAACGTTTTAATTACTCTACTTCTTGTTTTCTTTTGCACGCCATGTTTCCAATCATCACCATGAACAACAAAATTTGGTTTAATTAAATTTAAGTTTTCTACGTAGTCTAAAGTTTTTTGAGGAATTACTTTGGTTACATATCTAATATTTTCAATAACAATTTTTCGTTTTTTAAAATCTAAATAAGGAATATTTTTGTACGAAGCTATTGCCTCATCAGTTAATAAACCAACAATAACATTTCCATATTTGCTTGCAGTTTTTAAAATATTTATATGACCTTCGTGCAAAATGTCAGCTGAGAGACCTACATAAACATTTTTTATATTTTTCATAGATATTTATAAATGATTAGTTTATTTATATAGATACTATTTAATTGTCCATTATATAATGTCTCTAATCTTCTGAACTAATTCTTTCGATAAAAGGTCAGTAGACTTTTTAAAGTTGTTATTAATTATTATATCTGCTTTTGTAGGTAATTCTGGTTTAATATTAACGCCCACAATATCACCACTATTCTTATTATGATAAATTTTCTTTTTATTTACTTTAATAATAGATTTTATATTAGCTTTTATATAAATCTCTAAGTAGTTATCAATATTTTTTTTATTCCAGTTTCTCGGAGATTGCATCATTCCAACTACAGCAAATATAAGGTTCATTTTTTGATCAGTAATAAATTTTGCAAAATTACAAAATTTTTTTGCTAAAACATATCTCTCGGCAGATGTATATTTATTAAATTTGAAAATTTTTCTTAAATCATCTCCACTGACTAATATTGTTGGTCCATATAATTTGATGATGTCCTTCTTAATTTTTTTTGAAATAGTAGTCTTACCCGAGCCAGAAAGACCTGTTACCCAAAAAAGTATACCTTTTGTTTTGTTAATTTTTTTTATCATCTTATTTAATTCTTCCGTATACGTCTTCATATCTAACAATATCAGTTTCTTTTAATATAGAGCCAACTTGAGCTTCAATAATTTTAACAGCTTTTTTGCTTGGGTTTTCAATTCTATGAACTGCACCTAATGGTATGAAAATAAATTCTTTATGTTTTCTTGAAAACTTATTTTTATTAAGAGTAATTCTTGGTGTTCCTTGTGTTACCAACCAATGTTCAGCTCTATGATGGTGTTTTTGTAAACTTAATATTCCTTTTGGTTTAATGTATAATTCCTTAATTAAAAAACCCTTACCTTGGAATAAATTAACATACCTACCCCATGGTCTATAGAAGACATTTTCTTTCTTATAATATTTGTTCTTATCTTTGTCATACATTTTACAGATCTCTTTCCAACTACCCAGATCTGACCAAGGTATATCTAATTTAATTGCATTAATTTGTTTGGACTTTTCTAAAATTGCATAATCAAAAGACTTAGCCGTTGTTTTTTGAAAAGATGCTTTGTTTAAATAATAAGTATTGTCTTTAAGTTTTGCTTTAGAAACTGCATTAACACAATTTCTATATATTGTTGGTTGATATTTCTTAAAGTTATTTATTATTGAATCTTTTCTTAAAAAAAACATTCCAGAGTTCCAATAGCCTTTTTGTTTGATAACTTGTTTAGCTTTTGTTTCTGTCGGTTTTTCAAAAAATTTTGTTACTTTGTTAATATTTCCTTTAACTTTTTTAGTTATAAAATAACCGTATTCACTAGAAGGAGCTGTAGGTTTAATACCAAAAATAAATATATTTTGATCGGTTAATTTGTCTTTATTTTTACTTATAGCTTTATTAAAAATACTTGCTTTTTCTATCAAGTGATCAGCAGCGAAAAACATTAAAGGTTGTTCGTTAGGAATATCTCTAATTAACGCAGATGCTAGGATTGCTGGTGCTGTATTTCTTTTAGATGGTTCCAATACTATTTTATAATTTTTGACTTTAAACTTTTTTAAATAGTTTTTTACTAATTTTAAATACTTGGCATTTGTACTTATTATTGGATAATCAAAAGTTGAGCCTTTAATACGTTCTAAAGTTTTTTCTAATAAACTCCACCCACCAAAATCAATAAATTGTTTGGCTAAGTTATTGTTCGATTGCGACCAAAGCCTAGTACCAGCTCCACCACATAAAATAACGGGTCTAATCTTCATTAAATATCAGCGTAGACTTTTACTTCTTTTCTTTTACCAGGATGTGTTGGTGCACCTAAATAAGCAGGTCCTACAGTTTGAGCATATTTCCAAATAGTTCCAGATCCAAAACTTGATTTTTTTGGTTTCCATTTTTTACGTCTAGCTGCTAATTGAGATCTGGTTAATCTAACGTTAATAGTTCCTTTTTTAGCATCAATGTCAATCACATCTCCATTACGTAATAAAGCTAAGGGACCCCCTAGAGCCGCCTCAGGCCCTACATGACCCACACAAAAACCGCGTGTAGCACCTGAGAACCTTCCATCAGTAATTAGAGCAACCTTCTCGCCCATACCTTGTCCATAAATAGCACCAGTTGTTGAAAGCATTTCTCTCATACCAGGACCTCCTACAGGACCTTCATAGCGAATAATAATAACATCACCTTCTTTATATTTTTTATTTTGCACGGCAGCCATTGCTACTTCTTCATTATCAAAACATCTTGCTTTTCCAGTAAATTGAAGTTTCTTTAATCCAGCAATCTTAACAATACCACCATCAGGTGCTAAATTACCTTTAAGACCAACAACACCCCCATCTGGTGAAAGAGGATTATCAAAAGATCTTAGAACTTTTTGTTTTGGATTAAATTTAATATTCTTCAAATTTTGTTTCATAGTTTTACCTGTAACTGTCATGCATTCACCATGAATGAATCCACCATCATGTAGTGTTTTTAATAACATTGGAACACCACCAGCTAACCACATATCTTTTGCAACATATTTTCCACCTGGTTTTAAATCAGCAAGGTAAGGGGTCTTTTTAAATATTTTAGCAACATCCATTAAATCAAATTTAATTCCAATTTCATTTGCAAGAGCTGGCAAGTGCAGAGCAGCATTAGTTGACCCTCCCGTTGCAGCAACAATTGTTGCAGCATTTTCTAAAGATTTTTTTGTAACAATATCTCTTGGTCTAATGTTTTTTGCTAATAAGTTCATTACAGTTTTTCCACTTAATAAGGCATACTTATCTCTTTCTTCATATGGAGCAGGTGTTCCTGCGGAATAAGGTAAAGCCAACCCAATAGCTTCAGAAACACAAGCCATTGTATTTGCTGTAAACTGTCCCCCACACGCTCCTGCACTTGGACAAGCAACAAGTTCTAATTTTCTTAATTCTTTTGTAGACATTTTACCTGCAGAATGTTTTCCAACAGCTTCAAAAACATCAACAACTGTTACATCTTTACCTTTGTATTGACCTGGTAAAATTGAACCTCCATAAATAAATACACTTGGAACATTTAATCGAACCATAGCCATCATCAAAGCGGGTAAAGATTTATCACAACCAGCAATGCCTACTAACGCATCATAACAATGTCCACGAACAGTAAGCTCTGTCGAGTCAGCAATAATTTCACGAGATACCAGAGAAGATTTCATTCCTTCATGTCCCATAGCAATACCATCTGTAACAGTTATTGTACAAAATTCTCTTGGAGTACCACCAGAGGCTCTGACACCTTTTTTAACTGACTGAGCCTGTCTCATTAAAGCAATATTACAAGGAGCAGCTTCATTCCAGGTTGATACAACACCAACAAAAGGCTTAGCTACATCTTTTTCCGTTTCTCCCATAGCATAATAAAAAGATCTATGAGGAGCCCTGTCTGCTCCTAGTGAAGTATGTCTGCTTGGTAGTTTTTTCTTATTGAATTTACCCATTATAAACTTTCTATTGTTACAGATATTCTTTTAATATCATTTTTTAAATTATTATAATTATTTTTTTCCTGATCAACAATATCTTTTGGTGCTCTATCTACAAAGCCTTTATTGGTCAATCTTTTTGATATTTTATCCATTTCTTGTTGGTATTTATTTCTTCTACTTGTTAAATTTTCTTTAATCAATTTTAAATCAACATCTTCAGCAAAGTACACTTTGAATAAGTCACCAGACACCATCAATGTAGGGGCAGGTTTGTCTAGATCTTTGTCAAATAAATTATTAATTCGTCCTAATCTCTTTAAAATAATTTCATTTTCAGCAAAAAAAATTGCTTCTTTTTTGTCTATACCTTCGATTGAAATATCAATAAAAGATCCTGGACTTACACTTAATTCATTTTTGAAAGATCTTAATTCAGAAATAATGCTAATGATCTTCTCGACTTGATCTGTTCTTGAATCTTTTTTAAAACTTCCCGATGGCCAATTCGCTAACATTAAAAAATTTTTACCCGAGTTATCAAATTTATTTTTTAACCAAATTTCTTCTGTAACGAACGGTATAAATGGATGTAATAATATTAATATTTGTTTAAATATATAGGCTGATACCTTTCTAACTTCATCTTTAGCATTCTCATCTTCTGAAAATAGTATTGTTTTAGATAATTCTATGTATAAATCACAATATGAATGCCAAGCAAATTGGTATACATTTTTAGCAGCCTCGTCAAACCGATATTCTTTTAAATTTTTTTCAATTTTATTTTTAGCTAATAATAATTCTGAATAAATCCATTTATTAATATTAATTGTTAATTTAGGAATTTTATCAATCTTACTAAAATCAGAATTATTTGTAATTAAGAAATTATTAGCATTCCATAATTTATTTAAAAAATTTCTATAACCTTTAACTCTATCCTCTGAAAGTTTTACATCAGTTCCTGGTGAAGCCATTGAAAGTAATGTAAATCTTAAAGCGTCTGCGCTATATTTTTTTATTAAAACTAAAGGATCAATTACATTGCCTTTTGATTTAGACATTTTTTGTCCCTTTTCATCTTTAACAAGTGCATGAACATAAATATTCTTAAAGGGTACTTTATCCAGAAATTCCATTCCAAACATAATCATTCTAGCTACCCAGAAAAATATAATATCAAAACCTGTTACAAGAACTGATGTTGGGTAAAATTTTTCAACATATTCTTTATTGTCAGGCCAGCCTAATGTTGCAAAAGGCCATAGACCAGATGAAAACCATGTGTCCAAAACATCAGGATCACGTACTAATTCTACATCTTTATTGTAATGTTTGTTTGCTGCAATTTTTGCTTCTTCTTCATTAACGGCTACAAAAATTTCTTTATCTGGACCGTACCAAGCAGGTATTTGATGTCCCCACCATAACTGTCTTGAAATACACCAAGGTTCAATATTGTTCATCCATTGAAAATAAGTTTTTGACCAATTTTCAGGAAAAAAATTTGTTTTTTTTGAATTAACAATTTCTTTAGCTTTAACAGATAATTTTTTTGCATCCACAAACCATTGTTCAGTTAAAAAAGGTTCAATTACAGAGTTTGATCTATCTCCATAGGGAACTTTATTTTTAATATTTTCTTCTTTAACAAAAAATTTTTTTGCTTTAAGTTCTTTTAATATTTTCTTTCGAGCTTCAAAACGATCAAGACCAATGTAATCTTTTGGTGCATTTTGATTTATCGTACCAGCTTCTGTAAAAATATTTATTATTTCAAGGTTATTTCTTTTTCCAACTTCATAATCGTTAAAGTCATGAGCTGGCGTTATCTTTAAAGCTCCCGTACCTTGTTCGGGGTCAGCATAATCATCTTTTATAATCATAATTTTTCTATCAATAATTGGAATAGTAACTTTTTTACCCACAAAATTTTTAAAACGTTCATCTTTTGGGTTTACGGCTATGGCTGTGTCGCCCAACATTGTTTCCGGTCTTGTGGTTGCAATTGTTATAAATTCATCAGAATCATCAATTGAATATTTTATATAATACATTAAAGAATTAACTTCTCTCTGCTCTACTTCAAGGTCAGAAATAGCAGTTTTTAAAACAGTATCCCAATTAACTAGTTTCTTATCTTTATAAATTAATTTTTTTTTGTGAAGTTCGACAAAAACCTTTATTACAGATCTTGAAAGATTTTTATCCATCGTAAAAGCATTTCTGGACCAATCACACGAACAGCCTAATTTCTTAAGTTGATTAATTATAATGTCACCATATTGCTCTTTCCACTCCCAAACTTTTTCAATAAACCTTTCTCTACCAATTACATTTTTATCAATTCCATCTGCAATTAATTTTTTTTCTACTAAAGCTTGTGTAGCAATTCCTGCATGATCTGTTCCAGGTTGCCACAAAGTTTCGTAATTATTCATACGGTGATAACGAACTAATAAATCTTGAATTGAATTATTTAAGGCGTGTCCCATGTGAAGACTACCAGTTACATTTGGTGGTGGTATAACAATAGAGAATTTTTTTTTATTATTAGTTGGTTTAAATAAATTATTTTTTTCCCAATAACCATAAATTTTATCCTCTACTTCAGAATGTATATATTTATCGTTACTCATAGGTTTGATTAAGTTTATAATTTATTCATATGAATTAACAATAATCAATTTTTGTTGTTATTTGGTAGACTAATGATTAATATTTTATATATAAAGGGTTCTCTATTTGCTTTATTATATAATGCGATGGCATCGTGGCGGAATGGTTACGCAGAGGATTGCAAATCCTTGTATCCCAGTTCGATTCTGGGCGATGCCTCCAAAAATAAATCTTGTGTTAACGTAAAAAAAAAGTAAGTTGTGATTTTAATATTCCTCGGTAGCTCAGTTGGTAGAGCAGTTGACTGTTAATCAATTGGTCGCAGGTTCGAGTCCTGCCCGAGGAGCCAAAACTACCCAACTTTATATATATCTTTATTATTAATATCTAAATTTTTATTAAATTTAATTTTTTGATCACTATTTAATTCGGTATAAATTTTTAGTAAAAAATTATAATTTACATTTGTGTGACCATCTTTTGATTTTTCTAAATTAATTGCATATTCAGGAAAATCTTCAAAAAAATAATTAATTTGAACTTTTAAATAATTAGACAGTTGTAAAAGTCTTATAGAGCTAACACCATTAGTTCCTTTTTCATATTTTTGAATTTGTTGAAATGTTACATTGATTGCTTTGGCCACTTTTGTTTGGGTTAAACCTAATGCCAATCTTCTTAATTTAAGTTTACTTCCTAAGTGTTTATTAAAATTATTTTCCATTAAGACCCCTCAAAATGATTGTTAAAAAAACTTATTCAATAAGGTTTTGTAAGTTACTGCAATAAAAAAATTAATTAATTTTAATGAAAAATTACAAAAATTCGAAAGTTGTCAAGAATTATAATCAAAAAAGTTAATAAATATTTAGCTAATAGCTGATAAAATATGTAAAAAAAAACGTTAAAGTATTTGACTTAAAAATAATTTAGTTCTGTCATTTTTGGGGTTTGCAAAAAAATCTTTAGTATTAGCTTTTTCTACAATCATTCCCTCATCCATAAAAATCATTTGATCTGCAACTTCTTTAGCAAAACCCATTTCGTGAGTCACGACTATCATTGTCATACCTTGTTTTGCAAGGTTTACCATAACATCTAGTACTTCCTTTATCATTTCAGGATCAAGAGCTGATGTGGGCTCATCAAATAACATAATTTTTGGTTCCATACAAAGAGCTCTAGCAATGGCAACTCTTTGTTGTTGACCACCAGAAAGCTGTCCTGGAAATTTTTGAGCCTGATCTAAAATTTGTACTCTTTCGAGGTGTTCTAAGCCTAATTTTTCAGCTTCTTTTTTTGACATTTTTTTAACCCAAATTGGAGCTAATGTGCAATTATCTAATATTGATAAATGAGGAAATAAATTGAACTGTTGAAAAACCATTCCAACTTCAGCTCTAACTTGTTCTATATTTTTTGTGTCTTCTGAAATTTCAGTTCCATCTACTATAATAGTTCCTTTCTGATGTTCTTCCAATCTATTGATGCATCTAATTAATGTAGATTTTCCAGATCCAGACGGTCCACAAACAACAATTTTTTCTTTTGGCTTAACCTCTAGGTCTATATCTTTTAAAACTTGAAAATCACCAAACCATTTATTTACTTTTTGAATTTGAATAATTGAATCTGACATAATCTATCTATCTGTTTTATATTTTAATTCTAATTTTTGACTATATTTACTCATACTGTAACAAATAATCCAGAATATTATTCCAGCAAAAACATACCCTTCCATAGAAAAACCTAACCATTTTGGATTAGTTTTTGCTAAATTTAACATTCCAACTAACTCTAAAAGACCAACTACAAATATTAATGGTGTATCTTTTATGAGAGCTAAGAATGTGTTTGCAATTCCTGGAATAACTAATTTTAAGGCTTGAGGAAGAATAACAAAAACATGCATTCTCCAATAACCCATACCAAGTGATTTAGCTGCATCATACTGACCTCTAGGAAGAGCTTGTAGTCCTCCTCTTATGACTTCTGCAGTATAAGCTGCTTCAAATAAAGTAATTGCTACGACAACTCTAATCAATTTATCAACGTAAGTTCCGTCTGGTAAAAACATAGGGAACATTACAGCAGACATAAATAGTACCGTAATTAAAGGCACACCCCTCCAAAATTCTATAAAAGAAAGAGAAGAATATTTAACAATAGGTAGATTAGATCTCCTTCCAAGAGCTAACATCATTCCCAAAGGGAAGCAAAAAATTAAAGAAAAGAAAGATACCATAAAAGTTAAAGATAAACCTCCCCAAGCACCTGTTTCTACCCATAGTAAGCCTGGTATAGCCAGATAAGCACTCTCACCCAATCTTAAACTTAAAAAAATGTATAAAAGTGGAACAAAACTAAAAAAATATAGTTTAGCTTTTTTACTTGGAATAAAAAAACAAAGAAAAAAATAAATTATAGATGCTATGAAGGCAAACGATATCTCTGTATCACCACCTGAAATTAAATAAAAAATTAGAAAGAACGAAATCAAAGGCAAAATAAGAACATAATATAAAGAAAGATAATTTTTAAGTTTTGTTGGGACAAAAAAACCAGCAGCCATAAATACAAGAACTCCTATAAATGTAACGTTAACTCTCCATTGTTCTGCATTTGGATACATCCCATACATAAATCTATTGAACCAAACTTTAATATAAACCCAACAAGCTCCACCACCAGTACATGCTTCTTTAGTATCTCCAGCAAAATTGGCATCTAGGATAAGCCAATTTAATAATGGAGGTAATCCAAAAATTATAAGTAAAATTATAGAAACACTTAATGCAGCATTGAAATTAGTTGTGTTAATATTTTTATTGAGACTATCTAAAATCTTTATACCTGAAAATTCGATTCTAATTAAATGAAGTCCAATAACTCCAAAAATTAATGGAGTAAAAAAATTAATAATTCTAGGTAAAAAAGAAGTGATATTTGTATTAAAATAATTGTTTAAATAAAAATCAATAATTCCAATTGAAAAAAATAAAACTCCCATTATTAAAGAAATATTTCTATTTTTTTGATGTTTAGGTTTAAAAAAATTCATATGATTTATTGTCATTATTTTTCCTGTATCGCTATTCTTTTATTGTACCAATTCATTAATAAAGAAATACCCAAACTAATAGTCAAATAAGTTGCCATTGTAATACCCACAATTTCTATAGCTCTACCCGTTTGCATCATCGCAGTACCAGCAAAGACTAAAACTAAATCTGGATAAGCAATAGCTGCAGCTAGTGATGAATTTTTAGTCAAATTTAAATATTGGTTTGTTGTTGGTGGTATAATAATTCTTAATGCTTGGGGCATGATTACTAATTTTAAAACCTGACTTTGAGTTAAACCAATCGAAGCTGCTGCCTCTTTTTGACCTTTGCCTATTCCTTGAATTCCGGCTCTAACATTTTCCGCAATAAATGTTGTCGTATATAGTGTAAGCGCAAGAGTAAGAGCAATTAATTCAGGTGGTATCTTTAAGCCACCATCAAAAGTGTATGATGATGCTGACATTTGTCTAATTACAGGAAAACTCCAAGATAAATCTACACCACCAATTAAAAAGGTTAATAACGGCAAACCTATAAAAATTGATAAAGAAATTATTAATACTGGTAATCGTTTACCCTCTTGTTCTTGTTTCTTTTTTGCATATTTTGCGAAGAAAAAAATTACAATCATTGCAATAATTATTGTTGTAAAAAAAACATCAAAGTTTGTCCAAATTGGAGCTGGTGTGTAGAGACCTTTGATTGTCATGAAAGATGAGTTTAATAACATAGGTGCATCTTCAAGCATTGGTAAGGCTCTTAACGCAGCAAAGTACCAAAAGAAAATTTGAAGTAATAAAGGAATATTTCTAAAAAACTCTATGTAAAAAGAAGCTGTTTTTCTGATTAAGTAATTTGGTGATAAACGCGCAACACCAACGATGGCACCTAATAGAGTAGCTAAAATAATTCCTATAAAGGCTACTAGAAGTGTATTTAATAATCCAACTAAGTAGGCTCTAGCGTACGTATGAGAGCCATCATAATCTATTAAAGAAAACTGTATATCAAATGAGGCTTGTGTTTTTAGAAAACCAAAACCAAATTCCAAGCCTCTTGCACCCATGTTCTCTTGTGCGTTCATGGTAAAAAAACCAAATACTAATACTATAAATAGTAGAGTTAATAATTGAGGTAGAATTTTTTTTAATTTCATTTGTGTGGTATTATAAAAAAAGGGCTAGATAAATCTAGCCCTTTTTAAATTATTTTAGATAATAATTATCTAGCTGGTGGAGTGTATAATAGTCCGCCTTTAGTCCAAATATTATTAGGACCTCTGTCAGGTAGAATACCAGTGTCAGCTATATTTCTCTTATAACTTTCACCGTAGTTTCCAACTTGCTTGATAATTCTTAAGCTCCAGTCTTGATCTAGACCTAAATATGATCCTAATTCACCTTCTGTACCAACTAGTCTTTTAATTGCTGGGTTTTCAGATGTTTTCATCATATCAGCGTTACCAGAAGAAATACCATATTCTTCAGCTTCTATCATTACGTTTAGAGACCATCTTACGATATCTTCCCAAACTGCATCACCTTGACGTACAACAGGGCCTAAAGGCTCTTTTGAAATCGTTTCAGGTAATACCATGTGATCATCTGGATTAGTCATTTTAGTTCTCTGTGCTGCTAAACCTGATTTATCAGTAGTGTAAGTATCACATCTGCCTGAGTCATAGGCTGCAACAACTTCGTCAGCTTTTTCAAAAGCAACTGGCTCATAAGAAATTCCTTTTGAATTAAAAAAGTCTCTCATATTTAATTCAGTAGTTGTACCAATGTTAGTACAAGCTGAAATACCATTTTTGAATTGACTAGTTGAAGTTATTCCAGAGTCTTTTCTTACCATGAAACCTTGACCATCATAGAAGTTTACTCCAACAAAAGTTACACCAAGATCTGCGTCTCTTGAAAGTGTCCAAGTTGTGTTTCTTGATAAGATATCAATCTCACCAGAAGTAAGTGCTGTAAATCTTTCTTTAGCACTTAGTGGAGTGAACTTCACTTTGTTCGCATCACCTAATACTGCAGCAGCAACAGCTCTACACACATCAACGTCAAGACCAGTCCAATTTCCAGCTGCATCAGCATTTGAAAATCCTGGTAAACCTTGAGATACACCACATCTTACAAAACCTTTTTTCTGAGTGTTTTTAAGAGTTTTTGATTTCTTAGCGGCCATTGACTCAGTAGTAAACGCGAATAAAACTGCGACTACAGCTACTAGAGAAGTTAATTGTTTTAAGTATTTAAACATTATTCTTCCTTTTTTGTTGTTTTATTTGTTAACAAATAATTCAAAAATTTTTGAATTATTAGAGACTATGCATCATAATATTTTGTGGTCAAGCTAGATGTAGGGCTGTTTTAAAAAAAATAGCTATATATAGTTTATTTGGTGCGCTCTGGTGGACTCGAACCACCGACCCTCGGTTTAGAAAACCGATGCTCTATCCAGCTGAGCTAAGAGCGCATAAATAATAAATAATAAATAATATATAGTACTAATTTAATTTTTAAAAAGAAATTTTTTACAAATAATTAATAAAGTTAATAGTTCAACCCTTCCTATAATCATAAAAATAATTAAACAATATTTAGTAAAGAAATGCAATTCTTGAAAGCTAAAGTCATTTAAACCATGCATTGATGAATTAACAGTATTCATTAAAGTTAGGATTGATAATTTAAAAGAAGCTTCTATTGGTATGCCACTTATTGTTAATAAGAAACAAAGAGAAAGTAAGGAAATAATAAAAATTATCAATGTAAGAAAATATTTATTAATTACATTTCTTTCAAAATTTATATCTAGGAAAAAATTTTTATAAACAGATACATTTTTAGGTTTAAAATTAGAAATTAAATTGTTAATTGAAAATTTAAAAAGAGCATAAAGCTTAATAAATCTAATACCAGAACTTGTTGATAAAAAAGAACCACCAACAATAGTTAAAAGTAAAAAAATAAATGAAAATTTTAGATCTGAATTATCTAAAGAAATACCAATATTAGAGATACTACTTGTTAAAGATAAAAATACGGAATTAAAATTATAATCATTATTAAAAACAAAAAATAAGATTAGTATAAAAATAAAATACAGAAATAAAATAATATCTTCTTGAAAAAAATTTATATTTTTCTTTTTAAAAAAAAAAAGATTGTAACTTAGAAAAATACTAAAAAAAGAAACAAGCATTAGGGTAGATAAAATAATTTCTTTAATATTGTTATTAACAATTGATGAAAGGTTATTGACTGGTAGAAAGCCTCCAGAAGAAATTAAGGTCATTGATAAATTAAAGGAGTCAAAAAATCTAAAGTTAGAAGCCTTAAGAGCAATAAAAATTACAAAAGTAAGCATTATATAAAGAATTAATATTTTTGATGATTGTTTTAATGTTTCGGAAATATTAAAAGATAAAAAATTTGTTAAAGATTTTTTCAAATTATTGTCAAAAAAGTCAATCAGCAAAATAATTGAAAATAAAAAATATAATCCACCAATCCATTGAGACGAAGATCTCCATAAGATTAGACTTTGATCTATATGCCTTACATTAGCAAATATACTAAAGCCTGTTGATGTAAAGCCAGATATTGACTCAAAATAAGAGTCTAAAAATGTTATATTATGAATACTTAAATAGTATGGAACAGAAATTATTAATGGCAAAATAATATAACCTAATAATACAGTTAAAATTTTTTGATAAATTGATAATTTTAAATTACTTTTTTTCTTTATTAAAAAAACCACCCCCAAAATTAGAGATATAAAAAAGGAATAAATATAACTATCCAAACTTAAATAAAGATTAAAATAATAAGAATAAATAATATTAAAAAAAGAAAAAATTGATATAATTAAAAAAAATAAACCAAGATAAATATAACTAAAATATTGCATCTATTTTATATAGAGCTAATACGAAACATATTCTCGACTATTGGCAACTGATCTCTTTTTGCTAAAAAAACAATCACATCATTTTTTTGAAAAACAAAGTTTGACCTTGGTATAATAATATCTTCAGCTCTTAATATTGCACCAATTCTAATTTCATCTGGCAAATTTGAATTTTTAAGTTCTTTATTGATAAGTTCAGACGTCTCTATAATATCTGCTTCTATTACCTCATATTCTCCATTTAATATACTGTAAGCGGTTTCAATTGACCCTTTATGAACATGCTTTAAGATTGATGAAACCGTATTCATTCTTGGATCGATTAAGTCGTCTATTTTTAATGATGATTGTAATAATGAATAATTTGGTTTATTTATTAAAGCCATAGTTCTTTTATCGCTTGAAAATTTTTCCACTAAAACACTAATCATTAAGTTATCCTCATCATCATTCGTAAGTGCTAAAACAGTTTCAACTTCCTCTAAATTAGCTTCCGTTAAAACATCTTCATCTAAACCATCTCCATTGATTATTATTGAGTTATCAAGTTCATTAGCGATAAATTCAGCACGTTCTTTATCTTTTTCAATAATTTTAATTCTTACAGAGTCTAAAGAATGTTCAATATTCTTAGCTAAATGAAAACCAATATTACCACCCCCAATTATTAATATTTTAGTGGAAATTTTTTCATTATGTCCAAATGCCGAAAGAGTCATTTCCATTTGAGATGAATTAATAATAACATAGGCTCTGTCATTCTTAATCATAATATCATTTTTTTTAAGAATTATAAATTTATCATTTCTAATAACACCAAGTATATTTGCTTCAAGTTTTGGAAATTTTGTTGTTAAATCTTTTAATTTAATATCATTTAACGGACAGTTTTTGTTTACAAGAATTTCAAGTAATCGAATTTTATTATTGGCAAATGGAACATTATCAAGAGCCCCTGGTGCCTCTAATTTTCTTTGTATTGATTTTGCAATCTCTAGTTCTGGTGAAATAATTACATCTATTGGTAAATTCTCTTTATTGTAAACTTTTGAAAATTTGGGATTTAAATAATCTTGCGATCTAATTCTTGCAATTTTTTTTTGAATATTAAAAATAGAAAAAGCAATTTGACAAATCAGCATGTTAATTTCATCATTTCGCGTAACTGCAATTATCATGTCTGCGCTAGAAGCATTCGCTTTTTCAAGAACAGATGGATAAGTTGCTTTACCCACAATAGCTTTAACATCAAGGGTCTCATTAATTTTTTGTATATCCTCACTAGATTGATCAATTATTGTAATAGAATGATTTTGCTCACTTAAAATTTTAGCTATAGTGAACCCTACTCTTCCAGCACCACATATTATAATATTCATATTAGTTTAAACCCTTTACACCAAGTCCTTTTAATTTTCTATGTAAAGCAGACCTTTCCATTCCAATAAATTTTGCTGTTTTTGATATATTGCCAGCAAATTTTTTTAGTTGTGTTGTTAAATATTTTTTTTCAAAAATTTCTCTAGCTTCTTTCATTGGAACAGATAGTGTATTTTTTACCTTATATTGATCATCATAATCATCATCATTTGAATTTTTTAATGATTCATTTATTATATTTGATATTTTTTCTTCACTATTAGGTGACAAAATCGCTATTCTTTCTATTAAATTTCTTAATTCCCTTACATTACCTGGCCAATTATAATTAATCAAATAATGATTATTTGTATCAATCTTAAGTTCACTAAGATTGTAAGCTTCAGAAATTTTTTTTGAAAAATAATTAATAAGTAAAGGTATATCTGACAATCTTTTACTCAGTGGCTCAATATCTATTTGAAAAACATTAAGTCTGTGAAATAAATCTTCTCTAAAGTTACCTTTTTCAATTTCATTTTTTATATTTTTATTTGTTGAGCATATAATTCTTACATCTACGTTTATATCATGATTACTGTTAATACGTTTAAATTTTTGATCAATCAAAACTCTTAATATTTTAGATTGTGTTTCAAGTGGTATCTCAGATACTTCATCTATTAAAAGAATACCACTATTAGCTTTTTCTAGTGCACCATAAATAATTGTTCCTTTTTCAGTTTCCTCACCAAATAACTCGAGTTCATATTTTTTTACATCTAACAAGGCTCCATTTAAAACTACAAAAGGAGATTTATTTCTATGGGATAACTTGTGAATCTTTCTTGCAATTAATTCTTTTCCCGAACCAATAGGCCCATTGATAAATATTCTGCTTTCAGTGTTGGCTATTTTTGTAATTTGATCAGAAATTTTCATTATATTTGGACTATCACCAATTAAATCAAAAGAATGAAAAAGTTTATTCTTTAATGATTTGTTTTCATGTTTTAATTTAAAATTTTCAACAGCTCTATTAACAAAATTTAATAACCTTTCTTGATCAAAAGGTTTTTGAATAAATTCAAAGGCTCCAGATTTAAGAGATTTTATTGCCATTTCTATATTTGCATGACCAGAAATTATAATTACAGGTATGTTTTTATCTTTACTTTTAATATGTGATAAAAGTTCAATACCATCATTATCGCCTTTATCTAACTTAACATCTATAATTGCTACATCTGGTAATTTTCTATCAATTTCCATTAAGGCCTGATTATAGTTTGCGGCAACTCTAGTTTTATAACCAGCGTCAATAATTAGATCATTTAAAATTTCTCTAATATCAGGATTGTCATCAATAATTAATATTTCAGTTATCATTTTTTAAAAATTTTATAACAATTTTTGCACCATATTCACGGTCTATAAATTTAATCTTACCATTATGATCATTCACTATTTTGTTAACTATGGACAAACCTAGTCCACTTCCTTTTTTTTTCGTTGTGAAGTAAGGGCTTAAAAAATCTTTAATCTTATTTTTAAAAAATCCAAATCCGATACCATTATCCACAATAATAAATTCTATATAATCTTTTTTAGTAATTATTTCTATATCAATTTTTTTGGCAAAATTGCCATTTTCATTATATTTTTGATCTATACTCTCTATAGAATTTTTAATAAGGTTAAAAAAAACACGGCTAATTTGCTCACCATCACAGTAAAAAGAGATAAATTTTTTATTAGAATTGATGTTAATCAACACATTATTATCAAGTTCTTTCAACAATCTGACATTATCATTCAATATAGATAATAGATCATTATAATTAAAAATTGGTTTAGGCATTCTTGCAAAGTCTGAGAATTCATTAACCAACCCTTCGATTAGTTTTATTTGTTTGTTTATTGTTTTTAAATAGTCTTCAAAATTATTCTTATTTTTATCATCAATTAAATCTAAATATTTATTTTTTAATCTATCTATAGTCAGCTGTATTGGTGTTAAAGGATTCTTAATTTCATGAGCAAGTTTTTTTGCAACGTTATCCCAAGCTTCATGTCTTTCATTAATTAATAATTTTTCTTGTTGTGATTTTAATTGGTCAATCATATTGTTGAAGGTGATATTTAGTATTTCTAATTCTTTGTCAGATTTTATCAATGGTACTTTAACATCAAGGTTACCTTTACCAATTTTAGAAGATGCAAAAATTAGGTTATTTATTGCTTTGAAAAATTTAGAAGAAAATTTTATTGCAATAGATATTGATAAAAATAACAATAAAGTAACAACTACTAAATATATTAATATAAAAGATATTCTTATACCAGTACTTTTACTTTCGACTGTATAGTAGAAATTTATTGCTTCTTGAGAATCAGTTAAATATCTAGAAATTTTAGGATCTAAAAATTTAACGACATAGAGATAGGTGTCAATATATTCACTTAGTTTTATGATTATGGATGATTTGTTTTCAAAAGCATTAATCATTTGAAGAGGTCTTTCCTCAGCAAAAACCATATTTAAAGATTTTTCATCAGGAGAAACAAAAGTTGAATAGTCTTCTAAAGTTGAGGTAATTAAATTTCCAGAACTGTTAATTAAATGAATCTCATCTACACCCCTAACAAGTTTTTGAGCTTTTAGAATATTCTTATATTTTTTTGGATTTTCATAAAAAGTGCTTACATTCTTATTCAGATCATAACTAATTAAAATCACATCAGATTCAATTTTATTCTTAACTTCATTAACATAATTTTTTGCGAGCTCATAAGAGTTATTAACTGCTGTAGTTATTCTTTTGTCCAAATATTGGTCTAAAGCAAATGAAAACAAAAATAATGAAAAAATTGAAATTAATACCGAAGGTATTAACGTAAAGAGTGAAAAAAAAACAATATATTTTTTGTTAGTTTTAATATCATTTACATCTGTATTATCTCTAAAAGATTGTCTCACTTGATAAATGATAAGAATAAAAAAAAATATTATCAAAATAATATTGCTTATCAGTAACACTTGTAGATTATTTTCATTAAGATCAATAAAGCTTCTATCTATAAAAGTTAAAAATGTTAAAAAACCTAATGATAGTGTTGTAAAAAATATTATAATGATTAATAAGTTTTTTTTAATAAAATCAATCATAGTGAGAGAAAAATACCAATATATAGTTTAATCATGAATAACTGTTTTATAATACTAGCATCGGGACAAAGCAAAAGGTTTAAGTCAACTAAACCTAAGCAATTTAGCCTTTATAATAATAAGATCCTTTATGAACATTCAATGGATAAGGCTTTAGATTCAAAACTTTTTAAAAATATTGTTTTAGTGGTCAAAAATAAACAATTAATTAAAAAAAAATATCCTAAAAATGTTAAAATAATTAATGGTGGAAAAGAGAGAAGTGATTCATCTTTGCTTGCACTGGAGTATGTAAAAAGATTTAAACCAAAAAATATTTTAATACATGATGCAGCAAGACCAAATTTTACAATTAAACTTTTAAAAATACTAGTTAATTTATTATTAAAAAATAAAGCTGTGGTACCTTTTGTAAAATCTAAAGATTCAATAAAATATAATTTAAAAAATGATTTATATAATTTGAAAAAAGAAAACTTACTATTAACACAAACACCTCAAGCATTTAGATTCAAAAGTTTATATGAAATTTCCAAAAAAAATAAAAGAACTATTCAAGATGAGGCAACACTTTTTATTGAAAATAACATCAAGATAAAATTTATTAAAGGTGAAAATCTTAACTCTAAAATTACATATAAAAATGATTTAAATTCAATTAAAACTTATTATGGGATTGGATTTGATGTTCATAGATTAGTGCCAAAAAAAAATTTATATTTAGGTGGCATTAAAATACCTTCACTTCTTGGAACATTGGGACATTCAGATGGTGATCCAGTTTTACATTCTGTAATAGATGCCATTCTTGGAGCATGTGGGATGGGTGATATTGGTGAAAAATTTTCAGATAAAAATAAAAAATTTAAAAATATTAGATCAACAATTTTATTAAAAAAAATTATTGAACAAATAAAAGCTAATGGTTATTTAATTAATAATTTAGATATCAATATTATTACTCAAAAACCTAAAATTCAGAAATATAAAAAAAAAATTTCATCCTACATAGCAAAATTATGTGGTGTATCTTTATCTCAAATAAACATTAAAGGTAAAACAACTGAAAAATTAGGTGTAATAGGTAGAGAAAAAGCTATAGCATGTGAGGTGATTGCTTCAGTAATCAAGTATGATTAAAATTTTTAACTCTCTTTTAGTAACAATGTTTGGTTTAGGTAAGGTCAAATTTATGCCTGGTACAGTTGGGTCACTTGCTACAGCTATTTTTCTATTTTATTTGTTTCACCAACTTAACATCTCATCAAATATAATTTTAATTGGGTGGATAATTATCTTTATTTATTCTTTTTATGCAGTTTCCACACACACAAGAAATAATAAAAATAAAGATCCAGGAGAAATTATTATTGATGAATTTTTAGGTCAATCTATACCAATTTATCTTTATGAAATATCTCATGGCACAATTAAAGAAAGTAAAGAAGCAATCATTTACTATGTATTGTTTTTTATATTGTTTAGATATTTTGATATAATGAAACCCTTTCCAGTGAGCTTTTTTGATAAGAACTTTAAAAACAGCTTTGGTGTAATCATGGATGACATTTGTGCAGGACTATATGTTGTTCTAACACTTGTTTGTTTCATGATTGTAAAAAGTTATGTTTTATAATGAAAAATTTAGCTAATAAACTTGTTAAAAACCTAATACGAAAAAAACTTAAAATTTCATTTGCTGAATCTTGTACTGGTGGAATGTTATCAAGCATAATTACATCTATAAGCGGTTCCTCTAAAGTATTCAATTTAGGATTGATCACATATTCTAATAAAGTGAAGATAGATATTCTTAAAGTTCCAAAGAAAATAATAAGTAAATATGGAGCTGTAAGTAGTGAATGTTGTCTATCAATGGTTAAAAACTTAAGCAAAATTAGTAAGGCCGACATATCAGTATCAATCACTGGTATTGCAGGGCCTAACGGGGGAACAAAATTTAAACCTGTAGGATTAGTCTATATTGGTATTAAAAATAGAAATAAAATAATAATTAAAGAAAATTTATTTAAAAATCAAAATAGAATATCCATTCAAAAAGCATCCGTTATCACCTCATTAAAAATAATTAATAAGATTATCTAATTTTTAGCCCAATTTATATTATTCCAAATTCTTTCATGATAATAATACAAGAAAATTTTGGCTATTGCTTCTATACTTCCAATAGATGCTCCTATTAATAAATCTCCTGTTAATATTCAGGCAATTAAAAAAGTTGTTAAACTAGCAGTAACACGCCAGGTTATTGTTTTTACTAAAGTTCTTTTTTTTAGTTCCTCAGACATTATTTACCTTTCAACACATATATTAATATATTGATTAATTCTATTTACTTTTAAATAAATCATTTGCTCTTTTTTGAAACGAGTCAGCAATCTTATCTAAACCATACTGAAAAGATTTACTCATTACAATATTTAAAAATTTATTTTCAACTTCGAAATCAATAATAAAAGATATTTCTGTAAAGTTTTTTTTTTCGACAAAAGTCCATTTATTATCAAGGTGCTTAAGAGGTCCATCAATATTGGTTACATGAATGGTGTTTGAGGTTTTGTAAAACTTTACATCACTTTTATAAGTTGCCTTAAATGGTCCCTTGCCGATTGTTAAGTCAGCAATAATTGAAGTTAAGTCTTCTGTTTCATTTTTTTTATAAACTTTAGAATCTATACAATAGGGTACAAATGAAGGGTAGCTTTCAATATCTAAAACCAAATCAATTAATTGCTTTTTATTGCATTCAATTAATCTCTTAACTGAGGCTTTGGGCATTATATTTTTCTAATCTATTTTTTTGTAATTGAGCAAAATCTTCATCAGCGTGATAAGATGATCTTGTTAACGGTGATGATGATACCAATAAAAAGCCTTTTGATTTTGCAATATTCTCAAGATCTTTAAATTCATCTGGATGATAGTACCTTTCTAAAGGATGATGCTTAACTGATGGTTGCAAATACTGACCAATAGTTAAAAATTCTACATCGGCTGATCTTAAATCATCCATTACTTGTATCAATTCATCTTTATTCTCACCTAGACCAACCATCAGGCCAGATTTAGTAAAAATTTTTCTATTAATCTTTTTTACATTTTTAAGCAGTTCTAACGAACCAAAATATCTGGCACCTGGTCTTACCTTTAAATAGAGTCTTGGTACTGTCTCAATATTATGATTAAAAACATCAAAGTCTGCTTCTAAAATTTTTTTATACGCATCACCTTTTCTTAAAAAATCTGGCGTTAAAACTTCTATTGATGTTCGCGGATTTTTTTTTCTTGTAGCTGTAATCACATCAAAAAAGTGGTTAGAGCCTCCATCTTCTAGATCATCTCTATCAACAGAAGTTATAACAACATGTTTTAGATTTAGTTTAAATACAGCATTAGAAATTTTAATAGGCTCAAATGGATCTAAATTTTCTGGTTTACCGGTTTTTACATCACAAAAAGCACAAGCTCTTGTGCAGGTATCGCCCATAATCATAAATGTTGCATGTCTTTTGCTCCAACACTCTGTAATATTTGGGCAATTTGCTTCTTGGCAAACAGTAACAAGATTATTTTGGTTAACTATAGTTTTGGTTAAAAAGAATTCTTTACTATTTGTTAATTTAGACCTGATCCAATAAGGTTTTTTTTTAATTGGATTAATGGGTTTGTTTACTTTTTCTGGATGTCTAATTGTCATTTTTTTGAATCATATAAATTGTTTCATTTTTTTTTCCAAACAAAAATTTTTCTCGTATAAGAATTTCTATATAATCTAGATCTAAATTATCTGTAAGTGATGAATTTTTAAATTCTAAATCTTTTATATTTATTGTTAATTTTATTTCTTCATTATTTAAATTTTTGAATATTTTTTTTTTTTCAAAATATGAAAAAAGACCTCTTTCACCATCTAGTAAATTAAAAAAAAAATATATAACCAAAAAAGTAGATATTAATAAAAAGTAATTATTTCTAATTTTATCAAACATCAACTTAGTTTATTCATTATCGCGTTCTTTCCAAGCTCTTCTTCAATACGAATTAGTTGATTAAATTTAGCTACTCTCTCTGATCTAGCTAAAGAACCTGTTTTTATTTGATTAGAATTGGTTCCAACAGCAAGATCAGCTATAAAGGTATCCTCACTATCTCCTGACCTATGAGAAATAATTGTCTTGTAACCCACAATTTGTGCAAATTTAATAACTTCCAAGGTTTCAGAAACTGTTCCAATCTGGTTAAGTTTAATTAAAATTGAGTTAGATGAATTGTTTAAAAAACCTTTTTTAAGTCTTTCTAAATTTGTTGCATAAAGATCATCGCCAACAATTTGTACGTTTTTAATATTTTTCATTAATTTACTCCATGATGACCAATCATTTTCTGCAAATGGGTCTTCAATTGACTTAATTTTATACTTTAAAATAATTTTTTTGTATTTATTAATTGAGTTATCAGCTGAAGTGAATTTCTGTGAATGAATTGCATATTTATTATTTTTAAACAATTCATTTGCAGCTACGTCTAAGCATATTGAAACATCCTTTCCGTTTATAAATCCTGATTTGTTTATAGCTTTAACAATCAAATCTAAGGCTTTTTCATTATTATTGATCATTGGTGCAAATCCACCCTCATCACCCACTGATGTTGATAGTTTATTTATTTTAATAAGATTTTTTAAATTCTGAATCACAATAAAACAAATTCTCATTGCTTCTGAAAAATTTTTTGCTTTATCTGGTCTAATCATGAATTCTTGGATTCTCAAACCGTTGTTAGCATGGGCTCCACCATTAATAATGTTCATCATTGGATATGGTAATTGAAATTTCTTCTTAACTAAAAATGTTTTATATAGTGGAACTTTTCTAATTATTGCAGAAAGTTTTTTTGAGGCCATTGAAACTGCTAAAATTGTGTTCGCTCCTAAAAATTTTTTCTGTCTAGTTCCATCAAGATTTATTAAAATACTATCTATATGTTCTTGATTGTGGATATTCTGACCTTTAAGCTTTTTTGAAATTTTAGTATTCACCAAATAAATAGCCTCAAAAACACTTTTACCTAAATATTTTTTATTATTTTTATCTCTTTTTTCATGCGCTTCAAAAGTTCCTGTAGAAGCTCCAGATGGACAAATTGCTGAAGCGCTTAAGTTTTTTGAATACACTTCAGCCTCTATTGTTGGGTATCCTCTGCTGTCAAATACTTGACGAGCTCTAACCTTTAAAATTTTACTCATTTATCTTTTAATTAAATTATCAATTTCAAAAAGTTGAGAAAGTAATCTTTCTAATTTATTTAAAGGAACCATATTTGGTCCGTCTGAAGGAGCATTGTCTGGATCCTGATGTGTCTCAATAAAAACACCGGCAACACCAACTGCTACTGCAGCTCTAGCTAAATATTCAACAAATTCTCTTTGTCCACCGCTAGTCTCACCTAATCCACCTGGTTGCTGCACTGAATGAGTTGCATCAAAAATTACTGGATAGCCATTTTTTGCCATTATTGGTAAAGACCTCATATCGGAAACTAAAGTATTATAACCAAAACTAGCACCTCTTTCTGTAACTAAAATATTACTATTACCTGTGTCAGCAATTTTCTTCGTGACGTTAACCATATCCCATGGAGCAAGAAATTGACCTTTTTTAACATTAATAATTTTACCTGTTTTAGCCGCAGCAATTAACAAATCAGTTTGCCTACATAAAAATGCTGGAATTTGTAAAATATCGACATGTTTAGCAACTATAGAACACTGTTCTGCATTATGAATATCAGTTAATATTGGTATTTTTAATTCTTTTTTTATTTTATCAAAAATTGGAAGAGACTGCTCAAGACCCATTCCTCTTTTTCCTTTAAGGCTAGTTCTGTTGGCTTTGTCAAAAGAAGTCTTGTAAACGAAACCCATATTAAACTTAGAGGTAATTTCTTTAATCTTGCCCGCCATATCCATTGCGTGTTGTTCGGTTTCAAGTTGACATGGACCAGCAATAATAAAAATTTTATTATCATTAGAAATTTCTATATTTTCACAATTTATTTTTATATTTTTCATTTATGATTTTTGGCTGCTTTGATAAAAGAAGAGAATAATGGATGTGGTGCCAAAGGTCTAGATTTAAATTCAGGATGAAATTGAACACCAATAAACCAAGGGTGATTTTTAAGCTCAATTGCCTCGGGCAACATATTATCAGGAGATAATCCTGAAAATAGCATACCTTTTTTTTCAAACTTATCTTTATACCCAACATTAACCTCATATCTATGTCTGTGTCTTTCTTGAATTATTTTTGATTTGTAGATTTTTTTAATTAATGAATTTTCATTTAATTTAGCGTCATAAAGACCAAGTCTCATAGTGCCACCAAGATCTTTCTTAGTTCCCTTAATTATTTTTCCATCTCTATTCCATTCTGTAATCAAGCCAATAATTGGAACTCCGCCAGTTCCAAACTCACTAGAAGTCGCTTTTTTGATATTTAGTTTATTACGAGCAAATTCAATAATTGCCATTTGCATACCAAAACAAATTCCTAAAAAAGGAATTTTATTTTCTCTCGCATACTTAATTGATTCTATTTTTCCTTCTGTCCCTCTTTTACCAAAGCCACCAGGTATTAAAATCCCAGAAACATTTTTCAATTTATTTTTAATTTCAAAATTTTTTAATTTTTCAGAGTCAATTCTTATTAGGTTTACTTTTAAGTTATTGCTTATTCCACCATGCGTTAATGCTTCATCTAAGGATTTATATGCATCTTTTAATTCAACATACTTACCAATAATAGCAATGTTAATAGTTTTCTTTGTATTTAAGATAATTTTAGTAATTTTCTTCCAAGGATTTAAATTAACTTTTTTTCTACTCTTAATCTTAAAGTACTCTAGAACTTGTGTGTCTAATTTTTCTTTATTAAAGCTAATGGGCGCTTCGTAAATAGTTTTGACGTCTACTGTTTGAATGACATTTTTGATATCAACATTACAAAATAAAGATATTTTTTTCCTATGCTCTAATGGTATTGCTCTCTCAGATCTGCAAATTATAATATCAGGTTGAATACCTATACTTCTAAGTTCTTTTACAGAATGTTGAGTTGGTTTAGTTTTTATTTCATCTGATGCTTTTAGGTAAGGCACTAAAGTTAAGTGTATAAATAGAGAATTTTTTTTACCTACATCATTTGAAAATTGCCGAATAGCCTCAACAAATGGAAGGCTTTCAATATCTCCTACTATTCCACCTATCTCACAAATTACAAAATCCTCTTTAGATGTTTCGTTTTTTATAAAATCTTTAATACGATCAGTTATGTGTGGGATAACTTGAACTGTTTTTCCTAAATATTCACCTTTACGTTCTCTTTTTAAAACATCACTATAAATTTTCCCTGTAGTAATATTGTCTGATTTTTTTGCAGAAATTCCAGAAAATCTTTCGTAATGACCTAAGTCTAAATCTGTTTCAGCACCATCATTTGTCACAAAAACTTCACCGTGCTGAAATGGACTCATTGTACCTGGATCAACATTTAGATAAGGATCCAATTTTCTTAAACGAACTTTAAAACCACGTGATTGGAGTAAATATGCTAAAGAGGCTGAAGATAAACCTTTTCCTAAGGAAGAAACCACACCGCCGGTGACAAATATAAATCGCGCCATGGAATTATCTTATAGCGATATTATTAATAATTGGAAAGTATTAATTGTTATTCTCTGGAATTTTAGGTGTGTCAGATGAATTTTCTTCCATTTTATCAATTAAAGATATGGTTGGTTTTAAATCCTGTCTAGAGACTATAGTAAGACACAAACTACAAATAATAAATAATGTGGCAATTACAGCCGTTGCTTTTGTCATAAAATCACCAGCAGTTCTGGAATGCATAAAGTTATCTTGAGAAACACCAATTCCTAATGCTCCACCATCAGATTTTTGTAGTAAAATCAAAAGAACTAAAATCAATGCAAGAATGACATTGATTACAAGTAAAATATTTTCCATGTGGATTAACTATATGTTTTTTTAACTATATCAATAAATTTATTTGGGTTTTGTGATGCTCCACCAATCAAAAACCCGTCAATGTTATTAATTTCTTTTAAATCTTTAATATTTTTAGGGTTTACAGAGCCACCATATAGAACTTTAGGGATTCTATCTTTAAATTTACTTTTAATAAAACTAATTGTGCTTAAAAGTTCTTCTGATTTTGGAATGATGCCAGTACCTATTGCCCAAATTGGTTCATAGGCTATAAAAATATGAGATTTATTTTTTATCTGATTTAGACCAGCTTTAATTTGTTTAGATAAAATTGATTGAGTTTTATTTTTTCTTTTTTCATTTAAAGTTTCTCCAATACAAAAAATAACTTTTAATTTAGCTTTTAGTGCACTTTTAATTTTGAGATTAATTAATTTATCATCTTCACCTTTTTCTCTATTTTCAGAATGGCCAATAATCACATAGTTTGCACCAGCCTTTTTTAACATACGAGAATTGATAAAACCAGTATATGGACCGTAATTTTCACTTTCATGACAATTTTGTCCACCAATATCAATTTGACAATTTTTAAATTTTTCTAAAAATGAATTGATTAAAGTGTAGGGAGGACAATAAATTAATCTCCCTTTATTTATTTTATTTGATTTAGAAAATTTGATTACTTTATTTAATGTATTTAATGACTTTATATCACCATACATTTTCCAATTAGCTATAAAATACATATATTTATTTGTCATTAAGAAAAATATAATCTATAGGTTTGTCTTTTATAGATCAATAACTTAAAAATACACATGTTAAATAATATTAGAAAATTCTCAAAAACAATATTTGCTAAAATAATTCTTGTCATAATGATTGTGCCTTTTGTTCTTTGGGGAATGGGCGGGGTATTTAGCAGTGGTAATACCAACAACATTGTAAAGATAAATAATGAAAACATAACAACAGCAGATTTTGTTGATTACATCAATAATTCAAAAATAGATCAAAATATTATTAAAGATAATATTGAAAATAATGTTTTAGAAGAGTTATTGTCACGATTAGTTTCAGAAAAACTAATAAAGATGGAAATTAAAAATCTAGACATACATATTTCAGAAAATTCACTTGTTAACAGAATAAAAAGAAATACCAATTTTATTGGAGAAGATGGAAAGTTTTCTAGAACAAAATATGAAAAGTTTCTTTTAAGTCAGAATTTAACTGCACCAGGCTATGAAGAGAAATTAAAGCATAATGAGTTAAGAAAAAAATTATTTTCTTATGTAAGTGGAGGAATTAAATCACCCTTATTTTTAATAAATAGTCTATATGAAGAACAAACCAATCAATTGGATATTAGCTTCGTTTCTTTAGATAATGAATATAAAAAAAAAGAAAACTTTACAGAAAGTGAAATAAATAAATTTATCAATGATAATTCAGAAAAACTGAAAGAAGAATATTTAAACTTTTCATATATTAAAATAACGCCAAAAGATTTAACTGGATCAGAAGATTACAATGAACTTTTTTTTAAAAAAATAGATACATTGGAGAATGAAATTTCAAATGGAAAAACATTAAATGAAATTGCAAATGATTTTAAAGTTAAAATAATTAATAAAAATAATTTTAGAATAGTAGTAGAAAGCAATGACATTGAAAAATTAATATACAAAAATAGAAATGAAAATAAAATACAGTTAATTGATAAAAATGATTTTTATTTACTATATGAGATAAAAAAAATAGAAAAAATTTTACCTAATATCAGTGATAAAATTTTTAAAAATAGAATATTAAAAGCAATATTTGAAAAAAATAAATTTGAATTTAATCAAAATTTAATAAAAAAGATAACTAATAAAGAAATTAACAAAGCAAATTTCAATAAATTTTCAGATGGAAAAATTGAAAAAATAAAAATTAACTCTATTACTGATGAAAATAAGTTTGCCAAAGATTCTTTGAAATTACTATATTCGCGACCAATTAATTCATTTACGCTTATAGCTGATAAAAATAATAAAATATATTTAGCTACAATTGACAAAGTGTACACAAATAAATTAATCAATGATTCTAAAGATTTTATAAATTATAATAATCAAACCAATATAATGATGAGAAACTATTTATACTCTTCATATGATTTGTTTTTAAGTGCCAAATATAAGGTTGACGTTAATCAAAGTGCACTTGAAAGAGTTAAAAATTTTTTTAGATAACAATGATTAATAGAAGCTTTAAAGATTTTAAGTTTCAACATAAAAAAAAATTAAATCAAATTATTTATATATCCAAAAAAACTATAGACGATAAAGAAGTTTTAAATTTAATTGATATATTTTTATTAGAAAAAAATAGTTTTATTTTTGAATCTGTTGAAAAAGGTATAATTAAAGGCAGATATACAATCTTTGGAAAAAACCCAGATAAAATATGGGAATTTAATAATAACAATTCGTATTTGTTTTATAATAAAAAGAAAAAAAAAATTAATGGAAAGCCTAAAAAAATTATAGATGGTATTTTAGAAAGTTTTAAATTTAAAACTCCTAAAAATTTACCACCAATCTGTTCGTTAATTTCTGGTTATTTTTCTTATGACTCAATTAGATATGTTGAGAAAATACCTAATAAATGTATTGATGATTTAAAACTTCCAGACGTTAGACTCTTGAGACCTAGAACTTTGATTATTCATGATAATCTTAAAAATAAAATTTTTTATATAATTAATGTTTATAAAGATGAAAAAATTAATGATTATCAAAAAAAATATTTAGATATTAAAAATGAATTAAACTCATTATTAATTCAATCTACTATACAAAAAAAAATTATTAAAAAAAAAATAGTATTAAGTAATATCAAGGTTAAATCAAATATCTCGAAAAATAAATTTCTTAATATGGTGAATAAAGCTAAAGAATATATTAAAATAGGAGATATTTTCCAGGTTGTTTTAAGTCAAAGATTTCAAGCTAAATTATCAAAAGAACCAATAGAAATTTACAAAAAATTAAGAGTTACCAACCCTTCACCATTCATGTATTTTTTTAACTTTGAAGATTTTCAGATAATTGGTGCTAGCCCTGAAATTCTTGTTAGATTAAGAGATAACAAAATTACAATTAGACCTATAGCTGGAACTAGACCTCGAGGTAGAAATTCTAAAGAAGATAATTTTTTAGCAAAAGACTTATTAAAAGATAAAAAAGAACTTTCTGAACATTTAATGTTACTTGATTTGGGTAGAAATGATGCTGGAAAAGTTTCTCAAATTAACACTGTAAAAGTTACGGAGAGTTTTATGATTGAAAAGTATTCTCATGTTATGCATATAGTTTCCAACGTTGTGGGAATTTATAATAAAAAATATTCAAAATTTAAATCATTACTTGCTGGTTTTCCTGCTGGGACTGTTTCAGGTGCACCAAAAATTAGAGCAATGGAAATTATTGATGAACTTGAGACAACAAGAAGAAAAGTTTATGCTGGTGGCATAGGTTATTTTTCTGCAAATGGTGAATTTGATACGTGTATAGCATTAAGAACAGCAATAGCCAAAAATGATAAATTTTATGTCCAAGCTGGTGCCGGGATTGTAGCAGATAGTAATCCTATTAAAGAGTACGAAGAAACTATTAATAAAGCGAAAGCTTTACTTGGTGCCTTAAAATGATGAGGATAATACTAATAGATAATTATGATAGTTTTACATTTAACTTATACCATTACTTATCATCGCTTAAAGTTAAAGTAGATGTTGTTAGAAATGACAAAATTACTGCTAAAAAAATAATTAAAGATAATTATGATAAAATTGTTATATCACCAGGCCCAGGTAATCCAAATCAATCAGGAAATTGTATTAAGATAGTTAAATCACTGTATAAAAAGTTACCAATTTTAGGTGTATGTTTAGGCCATCAAATTATTGGCCAAGTATTTGGCTCAAAGATAGTTCAGGCCAAAAAATTAATGCACGGTAAAACTAGCATAATAAAATCAAATAAAATTGGAATATTAAAAAACCTACCTTCAAAATTTGAAGCAACTAGGTATCACAGCTTAATTATTGATAAAAAAACACTTTCCAACGAACTTGAGATTACAGCACAAACTGAAGATGGAACTATTATGGGGGTGAAACACAAAAAATACAATATTCATGGTGTTCAATTTCATCCTGAAAGTATAAAAACTATAATTGGTATCAAAATATTAAAAAATTTTATTAATTACAGAAACTGATGAAAAAATTTCTAGAAAAACTTAAGAATAAACAAGATTTATCATTTAATGAAAGTAAAGCTGCTTTTGAAATTTTGATGGACGGTAAAGCTACTGATGATGAAATATTTGATTTCTTAACTCTACTTTCAGCTAAAGGAGAGGTTTCAGACGAGATTGCAGGTGGTGTTTATGTGTTAAGAAATAAATCTAAAAGAGTTAATATTAAAGACTGTATAGATACATGCGGTACCGGTGGAGACGGAATGAATACACTAAATATATCTACAGCATCAGCGTTATTGTTATCTAGTATGGGTGTTAAAGTTGCAAAACACGGAAATAAAGCTATTTCATCAAAGTGTGGATCGGGTGATGTGCTGGAAGCATTAAAAATCAAAATTAATTTGGAACCAAAAGATATTGAAAAACAAATTGAGAAGAATAACTTTGGCTTTATGTTTGCTCCAAACTATCACAGTGCAATGAAGTTTGTAGGAGCAACAAGAAAAAAAATTGGAAAAAGAACTATATTCAATATGATTGGTCCATTAAGCAATCCTGCTCTTGTACAAAAACAAGTTATTGGTGTTTATGATAAAAAATTACTGAAAATTTTTGCTGACGCTTTAAATAATTTAAATATTAAGTTTGCATGGATTGTTAATAGTGAGGATGGCTTAGATGAAATATCTCCTTATGAAAAAACAAATGTTATTCAATTAAAATATGGTATAATTTCTGAAATAACAATTGATCCTAAAGAGTTAAATATAAAAACAAATCAATTTGAAGATTTATTAGGTGATGATTCTCTATATAATGCAAATAAAATAATTAATATATTTAAAGGTGAGGATAATGATTTTTCTAAAGCAGTTTGCCTAAATACAGCAGCAGGATTAATTGTTGCAGAAAAGTATCTGTTATTTAAAAAAGCTTACGAAGATGCAAGAAAGCATATTTTGTCAGGAAAAACATATGAAAACTTAATAAGAATACAAAATGGCTGAAAACATTTTAAACAGGATAATTAAAAAAAAGATTAAAAAAGTTGATTTATTAAAAAAATCTATATCTTTAAAATTTTTAAATGAAAAGATTAGTGAAAATAAATTATTTGTAGATTTCAAACAAAAAATTCAAAACAATATTAATGATGACAAGTTTTCAATAATTGCTGAAATAAAAAAAGCTAGCCCTTCTGCCGGGGTTATAGTAAAGGAGTATGATCCTGTAAAAATTGCAAAAATTTATTACAAAAATAATGTAACTTGCTTATCTATCTTAACTGAAGAAGATTTCTTCCTTGGAAACTTGACTGATCTAAATAAAGTTAAAAAAAAAATCAACCTACCTATTCTTTGTAAAGATTTTTTTATAGATAAATTTCAAGTGCCTCTAGCAAAAAGCTATGGAGCAGATGCGATATTAATTATATTAGCGGGTATTTCTGATAAACTTGCTAATCAACTGTATGAAGAGGCCTTAAAATTTAACATGTCAATAATAGTTGAAGTTCACACGGTAGAAGAAGCAAAGAAAGCACTTAAATTTAAAAGAGCTTTGATAGGAATAAACAATAGAAACCTAAAATCTTTAAAGACAGATATAAATACAACTTATGATATCCATAATATTTTAGTTAGCCACACAGGACCATTAATTTCGGAGAGTGGTATTAAAACAAAAGAAGAACTTTTAGAAATAAATAACAAAACGAAAATTAAAACATTTTTAATTGGTGAATCACTTTTAAAAAATTTAGATAATAATTCAATTTTTTCTGTTCTTTAGTAAAATAAAGCCCGTTTTTAAACACTTTTTAGCTATTGTTAATATAGGAGAACTTTTGTAGAACATATTTGTTCAATATTTGTTCTTATGCTTACAAAAAAACAAAAAAACCTACTTTTATTTATCAACAAAAAGTTGAGATCTACTGGAATATCTCCCTCATATGAAGAGATGAAGGTATCTTTGAATTTAAAATCAAAGTCAGGTATTCACAGACTAATTAGTGCTTTAGAGGAAAGAGGCTTTATTAGAAGGTTAGCTCATAAAGCTAGAGCTTTAGAAGTAATAAAACTTCCAGAAACAGCATCAGCAAACGATATTTACAACTCATTCTCACCAAGTGTAATAATAGGTGGCTTAGACGTTGATAAAAGCAACTATAATGACATGGAAATTCCAGTTTTAGGAAAGATAGCAGCAGGAACTCCTGTGGAGGCAATACAAAATGAGGTGTCGAGAATCCCTCTTCCAAGTAATCTTGAAAAAGACGGCGAATATTTTGGTCTGAAGGTTCAGGGAGATTCGATGATTGAAGCAGGAATTAACGAAGGTGACACAGTAATAATTAAAAGAACAGATACAGCTGACAATGGTAAAATTGTTGTAGCTTTAATAGATGAACATGAAGCTATGTTAAAAAGAATTAGAAGAAAAGGTAAAACTATCGCGCTTGAAAGTGCAAATAGAAACTACGAAACAAAAATATTTGGACCTGATAGAGTAAAAGTTCAAGGTGTTCTTGTATCTTTATATAGAAACTTCTAAAAAAATAGTCTAAATATCACTCATGTCTAAAGTAGCAACAAGATTTGCTCCCTCTCCTACTGGAGCCCTTCATATTGGTGGCGTAAGAACTGCTTTATTTTGCTGGCTGTATTCAAAGAATAAAAAAGGAACTTTTCATTTAAGAATTGAGGATACAGACAAAGAAAGATCTAAAGATGAGCATAAAAATCAAATTATAAAATCTTTAAAATGGATAGGTATAGAGCATGATGGAGAGCTATATATTCAATCAAAAAAAATTAATGATCATATAAATGTTGCAAATGATTTACTTAAAAATGGTCATGCTTATAAATGTTACTGCTCACCAGAAGAAATAGTAGATCAAAAGAAAAGAGCTAAACAGAAAAAACTTCCCTACACATACAATAGAAAATGTAGAGAATTAAGTGAAAGTGATACTCCAAAAGATATTCAACCAGTTGTAAGATTTAAAAGTAAAATTGAAGGTTCTTCAATACTAAAAGACTTAGTACAAGGAGATGTAGAAATAGACAATATCACTATAGAAGATTTTATTATTCTAAGAAATGACGGAACCCCAACATATAATTTATCAGCGACAGTTGATGATCATCAAATGGGTATGACACATATCATTAGAGGTGATGATCATAAAATAAATACTTTTAAACAAATTCAAATATATTTATCAATGAAATGGAATTTACCCTCTTTTGCACACATACCTTTAATACATACTTTGGAAGGTAAGAAATTATCTAAAAGAGATAACGCATCAACATTAGATGACTATTCTAAAATAGGAATAATGCCGGATGCACTGAGAAACTATTTATTAAGACTTGGGTGGTCTTATAAAGATAAAGAAATTTTTACATTGAAAGAAAGTATAGAAAAATTTAATCTAGAAGGTATTGGGAAATCACCCTCCAAGCTAGATATGAGCCGAATATTATCGATGAATGAACATTACATAAAGAGCATCAGTGAAGATGAGTTATGTAATCATATTGTAAAATACTGTGAGCTTTACAAGGAAAAAATTCCTAGTGATAAAGAGAATAAAATTAAACTATCTTTAATTTTTCTAAAAAATAAAGCCAAAACATTAGAGGATATATATAATAATGCTAAATATATAATTTTCGATGAAGTTAGTTTTAATCAAGATGATTTAAAACTAATTGACGATAAAGCAAAAAAGATAATATCTGAATTTTCCAATAAAGTTAATGATTTAAAAGTTTTTAATAAAGAGGCCTTAGAACCTGTTGTAAATAATCTTATAAAAACATATGAAACAAACTTCAAAGGTGTTGGACAGCCTTTAAGAATAGCCTTAACTGGTTCAAAATTTGGACCAGGTATTTATGATATCATCATTTCGTTGGGAAATGATGAAACATTAAAAAGGCTAAATAAAATAAAATAAAAAAATTGAATCTAATAATTGTAAAAAGCATAAATCATTTTAAAAAAAATGATTATTGTAAAAATTTAAAGATATTGCGATAAAATAGTTGAAACTTTTTCAGTAGAAGGTGTTTCTGATTTGATGTTTTTTAGGGTTTTTTTTATATCTTCAAGTTGTGATTTTAGTAAATGTGGATTTTTTAATAAATAAACAACTGAATTATAAATTTCTTTAGCATTGCATTCACTCTGTAATAATTCTGGAATTACCTCTTTATTATTTATAATATTTATAATGTTAGCAAATTTTACTTTTACTAA
>Ga0209709_10000487_pt1 | contig 37812 bp, 38 predicted proteins | sample ArcticOcean_MG_C_2_FD_187435 | JGI IMG/M metagenome (GOLD analysis project Ga0209709, IMG submission 187435) | Marine microbial communities from western Arctic Ocean - ArcticOcean_MG_CB4_136 (SPAdes) (version 2) | ecosystem: Environmental > Aquatic > Marine > Oceanic | place: Arctic Ocean... | reverse complement strand
TCTTAACCAGCTTATTCATGCTGCTAATAACAGTCCCATCAGCCAATACCGCTTCAAGCCCCATCACCATCGCACGAGTCATGCCGTAGCGAAGCACTTCTGTGCCGCCAGCATTGGTAGCAATATTACCGCCAATCATACAGCTACCGCGGGCGCCTAAATCTAGGGGCAGAAATAAATCATGCTTTTCGGCGGCCTCCTGTATGAGTTGCAGCGGCGTACCTGCCCCTGCAGTCAAAGTCATACCCGTGGTATCGACCTCTGTAACACCGCTCATAAGCTCCAATGAAATAGCGAACTCTCCGTGCTTTGGCGTTGCTCCTCCAGCCAAGCCGGTCAAACCACCCTGCACAACCACAGGCTGATTATGCTGATGGCAGAGCGCCATAATTGCAGATAGCTCATCAGTGGTTCTTGGCTTCAGTAATGCCGCTGGTGGGCAGGGCTCGGCACCACTCCAATCCGAATTATATTTATCGCTGATAGCGCCTCCAAGCACTAGGTTAGAAGCGTCTAGGGCAGACACTAGCTGGTCGATTAAATCACTCATCAGGTTTATTCTTTCCATATTAGGTGGAGGCATTCGATGCCCCACATGATAGGGCTCTTGCTTGCCACCATCAAGTGGCCATCCTCGCGGGACAGGGCCATAACAAGGCTTAGAACTGTACCCGATATTGGCTAAAAGTGTTACTTCATTAGCCGCACCTAAATACGTCGAGCTGTCAGATCAACTCCAACATACGCATAAAATAAGTGTACCCCCAGACATTAGATCGCCGATGATAAACTGGCGGGATTGTTTTAGTCCCAAGTGAATTGATATGCGATAAAAATCTTGATACCTTACCTACTAATGAACGCATAACGATGCTGAGTATCCAGATTCAATCTCACCCTGAGCTTGGGCTGACCACTTTCAATATCTCCAGAGATATTGTTCATTAGTCTATGCTTAACAAATTCAACTAAGCAAAGCCAAAAATAATAAAAGAGGATGACTTACAGTGACAAGTGCTCATAGCTATGACTTAACCGACCCTCAGGTGATGGCGGATCCCTACGCTTTTTACCGGGCAATTCACGGTGACGATGCAAAGGTTGTGGAGGTTCCGGGAGTCGGAAGCTGGATCGGAAGAATGGCCGATATAAAAGTCGCCGCCAAGCAAACCAAGATCTTTTCAAACAGTTATTTTGATGAAGGTGGCCCCATCCCCACCGGTGTCAGCGGCGATCCTCTGGAAGACGATGTCAAATGTATATTCAGCCAGGGGCCAGAAGTCGCAAATGCGCTTTGGACGACCGACCCTCCTGTTCACACCTTGCATCGAAAACTTGTCAACAAAGCGTTCACCTCAAGCTGGGTTCGATTGATGGAACCACGCATCGAAGACATCGCCCATCAGTTAATTGACAAATTCGCTTCGACTGGGGACGTCGAGTTCATACATCAATATGCAGTCAATCTACCAATGATTGTAATCGCAGAAGCGCTCGGCATGAAGATAGAAGAAGCCCAAACATTCAAACGTTGGTCAGATGATATCTTGCGCGGCAATCTTGACGTACTTGATCACGAACAACGCAAAGTGGTTGCGCGTTCATTCGTTGAAGCCAATCTTCGATTCGAGTCAATTCTTAATCTTCGACGGAAAAAACCTGAGTCAGATCTAATATCGTCGCTGGCCTCAGCCAAGGTAGAAGGGATTTGTCTAGCCAATAAAGAAGCGCTGCCGATCATCAATACTACAATGTTAGCAGGCAATGAAACCACGACTAACTTAATTGGCAATGCTATGAAAATACTATTGGTTAATCCAGACTTTGTTGATAGTTTGCGCGAGGACAACAAGCTAATTCCCGGTTTTTTAGATGAAGTAATGCGTTTCGAATGTCCGGTCCAATGCCTCTATAGAGTCGTCACAGAAGATACCCAGTTCGGAAATTTCGAACTAAAGAAGGACTCACGAGTAATGTTAGGATGGGGCTCCGCAGGTCGGGACCCAGATTATTTCGACAACCCCGACACCTTCATTTTAGACCGACCCAACGCGCACAGACATATTGGTTTCGGCTGGGGGCCGCATGTCTGCGTCGGCCTTGGCTTAGCCCGTGCTGAAGCACGAATCGCAATTGGAGCTATCCTCGACCGACTGTCTGGGTTTAAAATAGCATCTGGCTATCGGCCAACTTATGCGCCAACCTTTGCCACTAGGGGGTTTCAAGATCTACGCTTTTCGTTTACTGTCAAGTAAGTTCAATTTAGCTCGTCTTAACGGCAGATATGATTACGCAGGATATTTTACGATCAATGAGTTTTAACCGTCTTAATTTATACATTCCGAAATTCACTGCTCTCGGCATCTAACTGCACTACTTCAAGCTCTTCGGAAGCTTCGACAACATTGCCATCAACCATTTTGAGGTTCGACCAAGAATACCACGAATCAATTGACTTACGGCCTGAAATTCTAGACATGTCAGTCACAAAGAGTATATATTTTTCGTTTTTCGGCCTAGGAGTAATATCGACAAGAACCCCATTCTCTTCTATTACAGAGTGGAATTCAGCCTCGAAGAACTTATTTTTCCTGTCTTCCCAAAGAGACCAGCCATATATAATTTCACAGTCGATCTTATCTTTTTCATTCTCACAATTTTGAAAACAAAAGGCGTTTAGGTATTCAGCTGAACAATATGTAAATCTTAAATATTTTGGATTTTCGTGAGAAATTTTTAATATTGATAATAGCGCTTTTATATCTCTATTAATTTTTTTAGGTGTCTTTGGTTTAACAATCATTTCTACACTAATATTTTTCATCTTACGCCTCAAATCCTCTGATAAAATTCGCTTAATCTCTATATACTAGTCACCTTAGTCCTTTTTGTAATATAGACTTGCATAGATCGATTTTATTAGCTTTGGATTATTTGATATGAACTTATCGGTGCTTTAAAAATTTATTCTTATTGAATTCTATAACCTTAGTTAATGAAATTGGTATTAGTGATAGTAAGGCGTGCGATATTTCTGCAGAAATGTAACGAAGGGTCAAAGCGCCCTAACTTAAAACAGTATTTGGAAGATTTTCTAATGCAACCAATTAGATACCAGTTAGCAACCAAACGAAAAAAGGCCGATTCACCACGAATCAGCCTTTAAATGTCTATTTGTATAAGTTTAGTGGTGCGGTTGGGGGGACTTGAACCCCCACGACCTAAATCATTAGCCCCTCAAGCTAACGCGTCTACCAATTCCGCCACAACCGCGCAATACTAAATCTATACTATCTGCTTTACTGAGGGATGTCAGAGGCGTGCTCTGAAGACGTTGTTTCACGAGCATCCAAGCTTGGAATCTCCATGGCCTCTGGCTGAAAGGAAATCGACTCCAACTCTGGCAGCAAGACTTCTTGAATAATAGTTTTGTCTTTAGCGATAACCGCGAGGCTTACACTAGTAACGAAAAATATTGTCGCTAGAATTGCAGTCATTTTACTGAAGAAATTCCAACCACCGCCGCTGCCAAAGACTGTTTGTGAAGCGCCAGAACCAAATGAAGCACCTGCTTCTGCGCCTTTACCCTGTTGCAACAGGATAAGACCGATAAGCCCAACCGCTATAACAAAGTGAAAGATTAAGATAAATTTTTCCATCGTTTCCTATCTGCCTATTCTGCTAGTTGTACTATTTTTAAAAATTCTTTTGCCTCTAACGAGGCCCCACCAACCAATCCGCCATTGATATCTGGCTGGTTAAATAACTCTGTTGCGTTACTTGCCTTAACACTACCACCGTAGAGCAGTCTTGTGACTGCGCCTAAATCACCTAACTGGGTGCGTATAGCTTTGTGTACCTGCTGCGCTTGCTCAGCGCTGGCTGTTTCACCTGTCCCTATGGCCCAAACTGGTTCATAAGCAACAATCGCTCGACAAACATTATGCAGCCCTACGCAATCAATAACTGCCTTAATCTGCGATTCAACTACCGCCACAGTCTGCTCCTGTTGACGCTGCTGTAACGTTTCGCCAACACAGAGAATGGGAGTTAAGCCAATATTCTGTGCGGCCTGAAATTTTTCTGCCACCTTTGCGTTGCTTTCAGTAAAAATTTCCCTTCGCTCAGAATGCCCGACCAAGACATAGTCGCAGCCCTGATCGACTAGCATGTCACCGGATATCTCTCCTGTGTACGCACCCGACACATACTGAGACATGTTCTGCGCACCCACTGCGATACCACTACCCACAACAGCCTCTTTCACTAAGTGAAGATATACAGAGGGTGGAAATAGCACCATTTCAACCGAACGCTCGGCTTCTGGCCGGTCGTTCCATTGCGTCACTAACTGAGAGACCAAGTGACTGGCGGTTTCAGTGTTGCCGTGCATTTTCCAGTTCCCAGCCACAAGCGGTTTAATCATTCTTTAAAGCCTCTTCGGGACTGGCCTGCGAAAGGGCGAAGATGCTACCCGACAAAGCATTATTATACAACCGAGAAACCCCCTTTATCGTCGAAAAGAGCTCAACCAACCTGCTGTTCAACGATTTTGGCCATGCCCTCTACCAGTTGGTTTACCAGCACAGGATCTTCACCTTCTACCATGACTCTAATTAATGCCTCTGTACCTGACGGTCTTAGTAAAACGCGACCTCTGCCCTCGAGTTTTTTCTCAGAATCTGCCACCGCCTTATTAATCACCGCGTTACCGCTTATATCAACTTTTCTTGGTAATCGAACATTGATCATGGTCTGGGGGAATTTGCTTATCCCGCTCTTTAGTTGTGACAGTGTTTTTCCACTTTCGATAACCGCCAATATCACCTGCAATGCTGCCACTATGCCGTCACCTGTAGTGCTATGACCACCACAGAGGACATGGCCTGAAGCTTCGCCACCGAGACTCCAGTTATTGGCCTTGAGGGCTTCAACCACATAGCGATCGCCTACCTTGGTGCGCGCAAACGGGATACCTAATTTAGCCAACGCTAACTCCAGGCCCAGATTACTCATCTGTGTACCTGCTACACCATTGCAGCCCTCTGCCGAGGCATGGCGATACTGCGCGATCATATAGATAAGTTCGTCGCCGTCAACAATGACGCCGTTTTCGTCAACCATTAGTACGCGATCACCATCTCCGTCAAGCGCCACCCCTAGGTCGGCCTTTTCAGCCAACACAGTAGCCTGCAATGGCGCCATGTGAGTAGAGCCGCACTGATCGTTAATGTTGAAGCCATTGGGCTCATTACCCATGGTAATCGTGCTGGCCCCCAGCTCTTTAAACACCTTTGGTGCGGCGTTATAGGTTGCACCATGAGCGCAATCTAAGGCCACCCTGAGGCCTCTCAGATTCAATCCAGTGGGCAACGTGGCTTTACAAAACTCAATGTAACGGCCTGTTGCATCGCTGATGCGACGCGCCTTGCCTAGATGATCAGTGCCATTGGTTACTATTGGCTGATCTATTAACGCTTCAATTTCCAATTCAACGTGATCAGGTAATTTGCAGCCGTCGGCAGCAAAAAATTTGATGCCGTTGTCACATACGGGGTTGTGGGACGCACTTATAACAATGCCGGCGGATGCGCGAAATGCTCTAGTAAGGTAGGCTACGGCAGGCGTCGGCATGGGACCCAGCATATCAACGTCAACACCTGCTGCAATTAAGCCCGCTTCGAGGGCGGACTCAAACATATAGCCTGAGACTCGAGTGTCTTTTCCAATTAATACACGCTTTTTACCCTCAGCGTGACGGGTCAATACGATACCGGCCGCCCAGCCCAACTTGAGCATAAAATCTGCTGTGATGGGATGCTGTCCAACCCTGCCTCGAATGCCGTCTGTACCAAAATATTTTGTTGCCATTCTTCTCTTAATCTCCGTGCGCCTGCAGGCTATTTTGCCACACTCTAAGGCCCTGAACCGTTTCTTTCACATCATGAACTCGGAGAATCAAAGAGCCTTGAGCCGCGCTTATTTTTTGCGCAGCTAAGACCGCCATTGTAACACTTCCAATTAGCCTTTCATCCACCGATGAACCTAATAGCTGCCCAATCATGCTTTTGCGCGACACGCCAACTAAGACCGGATGCCCCCTGACTGCAAGCTGATCGAGATCATTAAACAAGCTCAGGTTGTGGTCTAGCGTTTTGCCGAAACCAAAACCTGGATCGAGTAGAATTCGATCAGCTGCAATACCGGCCGCTAGGCAGTCTTGTTTACGTTGCTCTAAAAACATCAACACCTCGGCCACCACATCAATATATTTGGGGCTGTTTTGCATGGAGCTCGGTTGATTTTGCATATGCATCAAGCAAAGGGGTAATCGGGTATCAGCAGCGGCCCGCAATGCGCCTTCACGCTGCAAAGCGCGAATGTCGTTAATGATATTGGCATCTGCGCCTGCGGCCGCGGTAATGACCTTTGCGCTGCTAGTATCGACCGAAACCAGGCAGTCAAATTGGCTTTTGACCGCCTGTAAGATGGGAATAACGCGATCCAGCTCCTCTTGAACGGAGACTGGCATTGCTCCGGGTCGGGTCGATTCACCGCCAATATCAATAATATCAGCACCATCAGCGAGCATCGCTTCGACCGCATACAGAGTTTTACTCTGATCCAACTTTCCATTGGTATAAAAGTTCCCGGCGTCCGAAAAGGAATCTGGAGTAACATTTAAAATGCCCATCACGGAGACACAGGACAGGTCGAGGATTTTATTACCGCATTTTAATAAACGCATAGATGCAAAAAAACCCCGAAACCGGCTAGGATTCGAGGCTTATTCCTATTAGTTAGATTAAAAATCAAACGTCCTCAACGGGGTCACCAATTGAATTATCCTGTTTCGTCTCTTCTTCATCGGCCTGTTCTTTTTCTGCCGTATTACCTCCAGCACTGCCGTCAAGATCATTGTCGTCCCACTGGTGAGGTGGGCGCACTTTAATGCGCTTCATGAGGTCGTCGACCTGATCGGCATCAATAGTTTCATATTCCATCAGTGCATCTTTCATGGCCTCAAGAATATCGCGATTATGTTCAAGCAACTTCTTCGCCTTGCTATAGGCATCATTCAGTATGCGACGGACTTCCTGATCAATCTCACGAGACGTGTCTTCGGAATAGTGAGTGTTGCCACCGCCGGGTGCCTGCGACTCATCTTCGCCATAGAGTATCGGGCCCATCTTTTCGTTGAGGCCCCACTTGGTCACCATATTACGCGCCATTTGGGTGGCCCGTTCAATATCATTGGATGCACCTGTCGTCACGCCGTCGAGCCCGCCAACCAGCTCTTCAGCAATTCTCCCACCAAACAGGCTACACAGCTGACTGGTGATCTGACGACGATTAAGGCTATAACGATCCTCTTCGGGCAGGTACTGGGTAACACCCAGTGCGCGTCCACGCGGAATAATGGTGACCTTATGTACCGGATCATGTTCTGGCACCAGGCGGCCGATGATGGCGTGACCAGATTCATGGTAGGCGGTGTTAGTCTTTTCTTTTTCCGACATTACCATGGAGCGTCTTTCTGCCCCCATCATGATTTTGTCACGGGCGTTCTCGAACTCTTCCATCGTCACTGTACGACGATTCGCGCGCGCCGAAAATAGGGCCGCCTCATTCACGAGGTTAGCCAGATCAGCACCCGAAAATCCTGGGGTTCCTCGGGCCAATATCCCGAGTTTTACAGATTCATCCAGCGGTACTTTGCGGGCATGAACCTTGAGAATTTGTTCTCGTCCACGAATGTCGGGCAGACTAACATAGACCTGACGATCGAATCGCCCAGGTCTTAATAGTGCCTTGTCCAACACATCGGGTCGGTTAGTCGCTGCAATAACAATAACGCCTTCATTACCTTCAAAGCCATCCATCTCAACCAGCAGCTGGTTCAACGTCTGCTCTCGCTCGTCGTTACCACCACCATAACCACCACCACGATGGCGACCAACGGCGTCTATTTCATCAATAAATATAATACAGGGCGCCTGCTTCTTTGCCTGCTCAAACATGTCCCGCACCCGGGAGGCACCAACACCCACAAACATTTCTACAAAATCAGAGCCTGAAATGGAGAAAAACGGCACCTTGGCTTCGCCAGAAATGGCCTTTGCCAGCAGAGTTTTACCGGTGCCCGGAGGGCCAACCATCAATACGCCTTTGGGAATACGTCCGCCAAGACGCTGAAACTTACTGGGATCACTGAGGAATTCAACCAGCTCGGCCACATCTTCTTTGGCCTCGTCGACACCAGCCACGTCGGCAAAGGTAGTCTTAATCTGATCGCCCGTAAGAAGCTTGGCTTTGCTTTTACCGAAACTCATTGGCCCGCCTTTACCGCCACCGCCACCTTGCATCTGCCGCATAAAAAACACGAAAATCGCGAGGATCAACAGAATGGGGAAGGCCGCAACCAGTAATTGGGTAAATATATTGGGCGACTCAGCCTCTTTTCCGACGACCTGCACATTGTGGTTGACCAGATCAGCCATCAACCCTGGGTCTGCAATGTTCGGCCGAATCGTACGAAAGGTGGTGCCATCTTTGCGTACGCCTAAAATTAGCGTCTGCTGAGTCTCAACTTTGGCGACACGATCATTCTGCACCTCCAAAAGAAACTCTGAGTAGCCGAGTTCTTGCTCTTCAGCTTTAGGCGTAAAGCTATTAAATACCGATAATAAAATAGCGGCCAAGACAAGCCATACTATTAGATTTTTTGCCAGATCGTTCAACGTTTCATCCTCTCAATTACTCTTTAGGCCTTTGGCAACCAGATAGACTTCTCGGGACTTGGCTCGCGAGGCCTCAGGCTTCTTCATACTGACACTATTAAACAATTTTCTGACATGACGCACAAACTGATCAAAACCTTCCCCTTGGAACACTTTAGAGATAAAGATCCCCTCAGGCTTTAACACTTGGACGGTTAAATCAATCGCCAATTCAGCTAAATATATCATCGCCGGCTGATCTACAGCCTTTGAACCAGTTAGATTGGGGGCCATATCGGAAATTACAAGGTCTACTGGTCGATTTCCTATAAGTAAAAGTAAGTCATCAAAGATGTTCTGCTCAGTAAAATCACCCTGAATAAAATCCACCCCAGCTATCGGATCCATCGGCAGAATATCCAATGAATGCAACCTACCTTCATGACCCACTAGCCTCGATGCCACTTGAGACCACCCCCCGGGCGCTGACCCTAGATCTACGACCGTCATGCCCGGTCGGATCATGCGCTCTTTTTCAACTATCTCGAGAAGTTTATAACTGGCTCGGGAACGGTAACCGTCCTTTTGCGACTGTTTAACATAGGGATCATTGATATGTTGTTTGATCCAATCCCGATTTTTAGATTTCGTCATAAGATGGTTTTCGCTAGAATGGCCGACTTACTTGATAGAGCTGAGCATTATGACAACTTCTAACGAAGATAAAAAATATTTACGTCGATTGGGTCATAATCTTAAGCCCATAGTCACCATTGCGGCTAAAGGCCTGACTGAAACCGTGGCCGCAGAGATTGAACGAGCCCTTGCGGACCATGAACTGATAAAAATTAAACTGGCCGTTGGTGATCGTGCTGCTAAAAAGGCGATTACCGATGAAATATGCACCAACAGCGGCGCTGCACTGGTGCAGGCAATCGGCCATATTTTGCTGTTGTTCCGCAAAGCCAAAAAGCCTAACCCAAAACTTTCTAACCTGCTGCGTCAATAAACCGGCGCTTGTGGCCACGGCAATACTGCCTTTGTGCCATAATGTAGAGAGATTCCAGAGGAATTGTTGTGATAGATAATCAACAGCTCAGATACATTATTGCCCTTATTGGTAAGCCCGTTTTGACTGGGCTTTTCGTGGCGACTGTTTTACTCGGATTATTTCCAGAGTTTCGTAGTGAGGCAAATGATAGTAGCCGCACCAGATCAATGGATCTCCGTGATAGCAACGTGACCTCAGGCTGGTCTGGCCCAGCCTCCTATGCCTCGGCGGTGAGTCGTGCAGCACCCTCAGTGGTCAACATTTATACGCACACTGTCACTAAGACGCTTCAGTATCCCCCGGCCAAGGACCCTAAATTTGGACGCCTCTATAACGGTGAGAAACTACGCAGCGAGTCGTCATTAGGCTCCGGCGTTATTATGCAAGCCGATGGTTTTATTTTGACCAACCACCATGTTATTAAAGGTGCTGATCGTATTTTAGTGATGCTCTATGATGGCCGCCAGGCCTCCGCCGCGGTGGTAGGCTCAGATCCGGATACTGATTTAGCTGTACTAAAGATCAATGCCGACCAGCTGCAACCCATCTCAGTGGGTGAACCATCGCAGGCGCGTATTGGCGATGTTGTTTTAGCTATAGGCAATCCCCTTGGCGTCGGCCAGACAGTGACTCAGGGTATTGTTAGCGCAATTCAAGTCAATGGCATTGGCCTGAATGTATTTGAGAATTTCATTCAAACTGATGCCGATATTAACGAAGGCAACTCCGGTGGCGCGCTGATCGACACCTATGGCAATCTGCTGGGCATCAACACAGCCACTATTAAGCAATCAGGCACTTCCGGCATTGGCTTTGCAATTCCTGCAGATGCGGCTGAAAAAGTACTCAAAGACATTATTCAATACGGCCATGCCATTCGAGGCTGGCTGGGGCTGAGTGCCACGTATTTAAGCCCACGTCAGACCAAGCAATTAAATCTACCGATTATCCGAGGCTTTCTTATTACAGCCGTTGCAACTAACGGGCCTTCGCAATTGGCCGGCATTGAGGTCAATGATATCGTTATCAGTATTGACGGCTCAGCCACAACGAACCCGCAGAGAAATATGAAACAAATTGCCGACGTGAAACCTGGCGAAACCATTAGATTAGAGATATTTCGTCGAGGTAAAACCTTTGTATTAGACGCGGTTGCTGGCACCAGACCCACGAATTAAACGGCAAGAATGGTCGTCAAGGCGTCAAGTAAGCGCGTGTTCTGCTGTTCATTGCCAATGGTGATACGCAAAAACTCATCAATCCTTGGCCGCTTGAAGTGACGCACAATTAAACCCTGTTCACGAAGCGCCAGCGCCAACGCCTCCGCCTGATTGTCTTTGTGACGAGCAAACACAAAATTGGCCGCCGATGGCAACACCTCAAACCCAAGAGCCTGCAACTGCTCCATTACCTGGTCGCGGCTATTGATAATGCGCTCACAAGTTTGCTGGAAATACTCGGTATCGTTAAATGAGGCTACGGCTGAGGCAATCTGCAACTGGCCTAACGGGAAGGGATTGAAGCTATTTTTAATACGCTCCAGCCCTTCAATTAGCTCAGCCGAACCCATCCCATAGCCAATACGCATACCAGCCAAAGATCGAGACTTGGACATTGTGTGCACGACCAATAAATTGGGGTAGTGATTAATCAATGCCACGGCACTCTGACCACCAAAGTCTATATAGGCTTCGTCGGCCACGACCACGGTATCGGGATTTTCCCGCAGCAGATGCTTAATAGCATCTAGGCCCAACAAACAACCGGTCGGTGCATTAGGGTTAGGGAAGATAATACCGCCATTGGCGCGCTGATAATCGTCAAGATTAATCGAAAAATCGTCAGCCAGTGGAATCTGTTCGTATTCAATACCATAAAGCTGGCAGAAAACTGGGTAAAAACTGTAGCTAATGTCGGGGAAAAGTAGCGGCTTTGACTGCTTTAACAAGCCATGAAAAGCATGCGCAAGCACTTCATCTGAGCCATTGCCGACAAACACCTGATCTTTTCCCAGACTATAATAATCGGCGATGGTCTGTTTGAGATCATCTGCATTGATCGGCGGATACAGCCGCAGATCATCATTGGCTAGCAGCTGCATGGCCTCCAACGCCTTTGGCGAGGGGCCATAGGGGTTTTCGTTAGCATTTAACTTGGCAATATTACTGATTTTTGGCTGCTCACCCGGAACATAGGGCTCGAGCTGGCTGACAAAATCGCTCCAATATTTACTCATGTAACGTCTCTCTATCCAATGCCTGAGACTAACATCAAAACCTTAGTCTTTAATACGATACTCTGCCGATCGCGCGTGAGCGGTCAAAGATTCCCCACGCCCCAATACTGAAGCCACTTTGCCTAGATCTGATGCACCCTGCTCAGAGCAGTAGATCAGCGAACTGCGCTTCTGAAAGTCATAAACACCCAAAGGCGATGAAAATCTAGCCGTAGCCGAGGTCGGCAGCACATGGTTTGGGCCGGCACAGTAGTCACCCAAAGCCTCGGCGGTGTGACGGCCCATGAAAATAGCCCCCGCATGGCGAATTTTTGGTAGCCAGGCCTCGGGATCTTCGACGGAAAGCTCCAAGTGCTCAGGGGCTATGCGATTACAGATGTCGATAGCCTCGTCAACACCGGCAACTTTTATCAGCGCACCGCGGTTAGTCAATGACTGGGTAATAATGTCACGCCTCTCCATGTCGGGTAACAGACGGTCGATGCTCAGTTGAACGGTGTCTATATAGTCCGCGTCCCAGGAGATTAAAATCGACTGAGCATTTTCATCATGCTCAGCCTGCGAAAACAGGTCCATGGCAATCCAGTCAGGGTCAGTTTTACCATCACAGACCACCAGTATTTCACTGGGCCCAGCCACCATGTCTAGGCCTACTGACCCAAATACCATGCGTTTGGCCGTCGCCACATAGATATTCCCCGGACCGACAATTTTATCTACCCGAGGGATGGTTTCTGTGCCGTAAGCCAGTGCGGCTATAGCCTGAGCTCCGCCGAAGGTAAAGACACGATCAACACCTGCAATAGCCGCTGCAGCCAAAACGATGGGACTCAGTTCGTTGTCCGGTGCCGGCACCATCATAATCACGTCTTTGACACCCGCCACGCGCGCTGGGATACAGTTCATCAATACCGAGGAGGGGTAACTTGCCTTGCCTCCAGGCACATAGATACCAACACTTTCCAGCGGAGTTATTTTCTGGCCCAATACGGTCCCATCCGCCTCCTGATACTGCCAGGACTCCTGTAACTGATGGCCGTGATAGTCTCGAATTCTATCCGCTGCAATTTCTAGGGCTTCACGGGTTTCTGGGGCAATAGATTCTAGCGCGGACTGCATATCCTCAGCACCGAGACAGAACGGTTCCATGCTGGTGCAATCGCGGCGATCATAGCGGTTGCTGTATTCAATTAAGGCGCTATCACCCCGAGATCCCACCTGACGTAGAATCTCTGCAACAGTTTGCTCTACATCGCTATTATAGGCCATATCCCAAGCAATGAGTTTATCCAACATCCCAAAAAATCCACCATCACTGGAATCTAGCCTGGCAATGCTGACAGTCACAACCCTGTCGCAACCACTTTGGCAATCGCATCAACCGTTGCCTGAATCTCGGCACGCTTGGTCTTCATCGCCGCTTTATTAACGATCAGACGCGAACTGATTTCCGCGATCGTGTCGCGGGCTTCCAGACCATTGGCTTTAAGGGTATTGCCAGTATCCACAATATCCACAATCTCGTGCGCGAGATCGAGTAGAGGCGCTAGCTCCATAGCCCCATAGAGTTTAATGAGATCGGCCTGCCGACCCTGCTCCGCGTAGTACTGCCGAGCAATATTAATGTACTTCGTGGCCACCCGCAGGCGACCCTTTTGGGCGTGAGCACCCAAAGGCACCGCTGTCATCAATTTACAGCGAGCAATACCCAGATCTATCGGCTCGTAGTAACCATCCCCCTGATGCTCAAGCAATGCATCTTTTCCCACAACGCCTATATCGGCAGTCCCAAATTGCACGTAGGTGGGCACATCTGAGCCTCGAAGAATCAATAACCGCAAGCCTTTTTTATTAGTCGAAAACACCAATTTGCGGCTGGAAAAGATATCTTCACCCGGCACTATTCCCGCCGCGTCTAGCAGAGGTAGGGTTTCTTTGAGTATGCGGCCCTTGGTCAGAGCTAGGGTAATCTGCGTCATGGTTATTTAACCTGCTACTCGCTTTATTTTGCCGCCCAACAGCTGCAGCTTTTCCTCAATACATTCATAACCGCGATCAATGTGATAGATCCGGTCCACCACTGTTTCACCCTCGGCCACTAATCCCGCAATCACCAGCGCGGCCGAAGCGCGCAGATCCGAGGCCATGACTGACGCACCCTTTATCTTTTCAACGCCAGTGACGACCGCGGTATTGCCTTGAACGACAATATTTGCGCCCATACGATTCAATTCTTGGACCTGCATCAGGCGGTTTTCAAATATGGTCTCTGTGATCGTACCCACCCCGTCAGCAACCGCGTTAACCGCTGTTAACTGGGCCTGCATGTCAGTTGGAAAAGCTGGATATGGCGCTGTGGTTAAGCTGATAGCCTTCGGCCGATTGCCCTGCATGTCTAGCTCAATCCAATCATTACCCTGAGTGATAATTGCGCCAGTTTCCCTCAGTTTCAGTAAGACAGCCCCCATTATTGAAGGGTCCGTCTGGGTGGTCCTTACTTTGCCGCCAGTGGCCGCCGCAGCCGCTAAAAAGGTGCCAGTTTCAATACGATCCGGCATGACTTTATAGTAGCCCCCATGCATTTTCTCGACACCGTTAATAGTAATAGTGTTGGACCCTGAACCCTGCACATCCGCACCCCAGGCATTCATGCAGTTAGCTAAGTCAATAATTTCGGGCTCCTGAGCGGCATTTCCAATCACGGTTGTGCCCAACGCCAGCGCCGCGGCCATCATGATATTTTCGGTGGCACCAACGGAAATCATATCCATCATAATACGGGCCCCCTTAAGGCGGCCATAACTGCGAGCTTTGATATAGCCATTCTCAATTTCAATAGTTGCACCCATGGCCTCTAAACCACGCAGGTGTAAATCGACCGGTCTACTGCCAATGGCACAGCCTCCAGGAAATGACACATTGGCCTCACCATAGCGAGCCAACATGGGCCCCAACACCAAAATAGAGGCCCGCATCGTTTTCACCAGTTCATAGGGTGCGGTCAAACAATTGAGAGTTGACGTGTTGACTTCAAGACGCCTTTTTTCGTCGACACTCACCGTGACACCCAAGGTACCCAGTAGCTCGATGGTGGTTGTAACATCTTGTAAATGAGGCAGGTTAGCAATGGTAACCAGGCCCTCAGATAATAGTGCCGCGGACAATATCGGCAGTGCAGCATTTTTAGATCCGGAAATCCATACCTCACCACTGAGCACTGCGCCCCCCTGAATGATTAGCTTATCCATTGGATAGTCTCAGAAAATAACATCTAACTACGGCTGTTCCACTCTTCACGTGTGAACGTTTTTATATTGACAGCATGAATCTCTCCAGAGGAGATCTGCTCCCCAAGCGCTCCATAGATCGCCTGTTGACGCTGCACTGGGCGCTTATTTGTAAATATCTCACCGATGGCCACTATATCAAAATGGCCACCGTCAGACGCTACCTCAAATTCGCAATCGAGCAGGGTATTTTCTAACAATATCTTGACGTCTTCTGGACTCATTTATTTAACTCTTCTGTTGGCTTGTATTGGCGCTCACTTCCATCCAGCAACTACCTGATCAATATTACCACCCAACTTTTTAGCCGACTGCAAAAATTGAGACTGAAATGTTTTACGGAGACTAATCCCATTGATAGTCATATTTAGAATCATCCACTGACCGGTACTTTTTTTGAAAGCCATAGTATATGCCAATGGATATACTCCATCGATGCCACGAATTTCTTGCTTAACCACTACCTTGCGCTGACCCGGCTTTATATCTGCGTGATTCAATAAGATCATTTCTTGACCACTGTAACCAATTAGACCGCGTCCATAGGTCTCCACCAGCCCGTCGCGGAAGGCTTGCGCAAACAACTCTCGCTGCTCAGTGCTGGCAGTCTTGGCATAGGGCCCCATCACCTGCTTGGCGATGTACTTAAAGTCGACACTAGCATCTAGAATGCTATTTAGCGCGGCAAAAAATGCTAACTGATTGACCGGATAGTCTTCTCTATGCTGCTCAATAACATTCAGCAGATCCACCGTGATCTGCTCAATCTTTTCATAGGGACCCTCTGCGACCTGCACAGGAGGCTCTCCAGCTGCCAATGCGGCGGAAACCACAAAACTGATAGCCAATAAACTTGCGATCAGGCCGCTCTTCACTCTTTCCATAGTCTCATTCCATAAGTCAATGTTCGTCATTGACAGTAATTTATTAATCGAGCCCGTCGCTACTGACTTTCTCCATTTAGCACTATACCATTCCCTCCCTAGTGAATAAACAAAAGCTAGTCTGCCTTAGGAGAGAATATGGCTTCTATATACCTACCTTTTTTTGCCCTGTTAATCGGTATGCTCGGGCTGCTCCTCGGCGCCGACCGATTTGTGGAAGGCAGCGCAGCTGTAGCGCGAAACCTAGGTATTTCTCCGATGATCATCGGATTGACCGTTGTCTCAGTGGGCACCTCGGCGCCAGAGATTATTGTTTCAATCAATGCCGCACTTAACGGCGCAGGGCAGCTTGCGATCGGTAACGCGCTGGGCTCCAACATAGCCAACATTGGTTTAGTTCTAGGCATTACCGCTCTGGTAGCGCCACTTCCCGTGCAGAAGCATCTGCTTGTCGAAGAGGGCCCAGTGTTATTACTGATCACAGCGCTGACTGGACTGTGTCTTTATGATGGATTCTTACATCGGGGCGAAAGTCTCGCGCTGGCGCTTTTGGTGATCCCACTGCTAATTCTAGTCGTCAAGTATAAAAAGAGCGAGCCCAATCCCGAGACTGTCGAAAACGCAGAGGAAATACCTGCCATGCCAAGGGCAAAAGCGCTATTGCGGCTGGCTATAGGCTTAGGGGTTCTCTTAGTCAGTGCTGAAATTACGGTCTGGGGAGCTAAATCCATCGCGGTATATCTTGGCTTAAGCGAGTTAATTATCGGACTAACCATAGTTGCAATTGGTACCAGCCTACCCGAATTAGCAGCCTCGATAATGAGCGTTCTCCGCGGCCATCATGATATCGCGATCGGTAATATCTTTGGCTCTAATCTCTTCAACCTGATGCTAGTTATGACTGCTGCTGGGGTCATTTCGCCAATGGCTTTGAGCCCCGATGTTTTCAGTCGAGATTTTTCTGCCATGGCGCTGATGACGATACTAATGGTCGCACTCGTCGCCTTTTCACTGCTCAAAACGGCTCAAAGCGATTCTCAGTCTCGCCTTTCTAGATCTGTGGGAATTGTTTTATTGGCCGCCTATGGTATTTATTATGTCGTACTTTGGTCATCCATCGCCGCTATAAGCGGTCTTTGAAGCTAAAATAAACATGGGTCCAAACATGCACAGCCTCGGGAATTTTCCACTATAATGGGCTTTTAGCGTTTAACCGAAGATACCAATCAGACTATGTCGACATCAGATTTTATTACGTCCGGCCTCCGCACGGTGGCAATGGAAGCTCTCGCGGTCAGCGCCATGACACCGAGCATCAATGAAAGCTTCTCCCTCGCCTGTCAGACTATGCTCGCCTGTGAAGGACGCGTTATTGTCACAGGCATGGGTAAATCGGGTCATATTGGCAATAAGATTGCGGCGACATTGGCCAGTACCGGCACTCCTGCATTTTTTGTTCATCCGGGAGAGGCCAGTCATGGTGATCTGGGTATGATCACCAAAAGTGATGTGGTGATTGCTATATCTAACTCGGGTAACACGGCTGAAGTGATTACCATTTTGCCCCTCATTAAGCGCCTAGGCATACCACTCATCAGTATGACCGGCGACCCAAAATCATTGCTTTCACAGACCGCCGACGCCAATCTCGATGTGAGCGTTAGTAGCGAGGCCTGCCCACTAAATCTTGCACCGACTACCAGCACTACGGTTACGCTGGTGATGGGAGACGCCCTGGCAATTGCCTTGCTGGAGTCCCGCGGATTTAGCGCTGAAGATTTTGCTTTCTCCCACCCGGGCGGCGCACTGGGTCGAAAGTTATTACTGCGCGTCGCTGACATTATGCATAAAGAAGTAGAGGTGCCCAGAGTGACACCTGACCAACCATTACATGACGCGCTATTAGAAATGACCCAAAAAGGCTTTGGTATGACGACTATCGTTGCTGACGACAATAGATTGCTTGGCGTTTTTACCGACGGTGACTTGCGCCGCGTGATCGATCAAAAAATCGACATCACCAACGCTCTGATGGCCGACGTGATGTCCAGCAATCCCAGAACGATTAGTCGTGAAATTCTTGTGGCTGAAGCCCTGACAATTATGGAGAGCGCAGCCATTACTGCACTGATTATTCAAGATGAAGATCATCGCCCCGTTGGTGTGTTGCATATGCACGATATTTTGCGCGCAGGAGTGGTATAAATGGCTGATAAAATTCCATCTTCCGTTATTGAAGCCGCCAAAAAGATTAAACTCTTACTGCTGGATGTCGATGGCGTCCTGACCGATGGTCGACTCTATTACGGTAATAGCGGCGAAGAGATGAAAGCCTTTAATATTCAAGATGGGCTGGGCATCAAGCTGCTTCAGAGTGCTGAGGTGCAGGTGGGGATCATCACCGGCCGTGTATCATCGCTATTAGAACACCGAGCAACCGAACTTGGCATTCACCCCGTAGTGCAGGGCCGTGAGGACAAACTCACCGCTCTCCAAGAGTTAATGCAAACTATGGATATTAACTTGGATGAAGTAGCCTTTGTAGGCGACGATTTACCCGATTTAGCAGTCATTCGACAAGTGGGTCTGGGCATAACACCAGCCAATGGCAGTAGCACATTGTCTTCTCAGGCGCACTGGCAAACCAGCAAGCGAGGCGGTGATGGTGCGGTCCGCGAAGTGGCCGAAATGATTCTTTGCGCGCAAAATAAGCTTCCATCCATACTGGCTGCCTATCAATGATCAACCATGTCCTCTTTAGCGCATTTTTAGTTTTTTTTGTTGGCGGATTTTTGCTGGTGTGGGACTCATCCCCAGATTCCTTTATGCGCAATCAAAGTCCACAAGTCGACAGTATCCCCCGTGCTGACAGCTATATGACGGACATAATTAGCCGTCAATTCTCTGACACTGGCAAAGAGAAATTCATTCTCTCAGCGCCCAAAGTAGAGCTATTCTCAAACACGTCTGAGACGTTACTAACGGAGCCTGAGTTGATCTCATTTCGTCACAAAGCCGGCCTAGCAAAAACAAAGACGGTTAGAATCAATGCTAAAAATGGCGTTTTAACTGGTACTGGTGAAATTTTGATACTAACCAACAACGTTGTCGTGACTATCGAGACCGCAGAAGGCAAGACACAGCTGAATACAGAGCGCTTGGTATATGTTCCCTCCAGTGAAACTGCGTCGACAGCGGCACCCTTTGACCTCATCAGCCCACAGGTTAAAATATCAGGAAAGGGTTTAGAAGCTGATTTCTCCAACCAAAAATATACGCTTAAATCAGAGGTCCAGGCCGTACATGAACCCATTTAAAACGATTTTGGGGTTAGCGCTTTTGCTCTGCTGTTTAACTGCATCGGCAAATATGACAGATCGCCAGCAGCCCATCACAGTTGATTCAGACTTTGCTGAGCGGGACGAAAAAACAGGCTTGACCGTCTATCGCGGCAATGTGGTTGCCCGTCAGGGAAGCCTGCTTATAGACGGCGACGTGATAACCATTTTCTACGAAAATAACGGGGTTAGTCGCATCCTTTGCGTGGGGTTGCCCGCGCACTTTGAACAGGAAACTAGCACAAAAGGTGAGATGGTTATAGCATATGGCGAAAGCATTGAATATTTGCCCGTCGCAGGAAGAATTAAATTGAAAAAAAATGCGTCCATCAGTCAAAAAGGCACTGTGATCAAAGGCGACGTGATTGATTATGACTTGGCAAATGAAACATGGAAGGCTAAGGGTGACGCCAGCGGTAATGACGGCGGGAAAACACGCATACAGCTCATAATACCGGCTGCAAACCAAGAATTTCAAGAGACTACCGACGAGGACACAGAGAAAGAAAACGCGGAGATTACCCCCTGATGGCGGCCTTAGAAGCCCATAATTTAGCCAAATCCTATGGTAGAAAAATAGTGGTCAAAGATGTCTCTCTATCGGTAAAGCAGGGCGAAATTGTTGGATTGCTGGGCCCTAACGGCGCAGGCAAGACTACCTGTTTTTATATGATTATCGGTTTGGTGGCTCAAGATGGTGGCACTGTTTTCATCGATGATCAGGATATCACCAACCTTCCCATGCACGGCCGAGCCCGTCGCGGACTGGGTTACTTGCCTCAGGAACCCTCCATTTTTCGAAAACTGAGCGTAAAAGACAATATTTTGGCCATTTTGGAAACGCGGAAAGATATGAATCGCCAACAGCGTAATCACAAACTCGAAGAGTTGATGGACGAATTCCATATTTCCCATCTAGCCAAAAATATCGGCATTAGCCTTTCTGGTGGCGAGCGCAGGCGAGTGGAGATAGCGCGCGCTCTGGCCACTGATCCGCAATTCATCTTGCTGGATGAGCCCTTTGCTGGCGTCGACCCAATATCCGTTAACGATATCAAAAACATCATTCGCCACCTTCGAGACAAAGGTATTGGTGTGCTGATTACAGACCATAACGTTCGTGAAACCCTAGACATCTGTGAACATGCCTACATTGTTAATGAGGGGCACGTGATTTCTGAAGGGAGCACCGAACACATCCTAAATGATGATAAAGTACGAAAAACATACCTTGGAGAGGATTTTAGACTGTAATAGCGCAATATATTTCAATTGGTGATTGCCAGTCATAGCTTCTCGGCACTAAAATTGCATCCAGATCAACTGGAAAGATAAATCATCTATGCGCCCAAGCTTACAGCTAAAAATTAGCCAACAGCTTACTATGACACCGCAGCTGCAACAGGCCATTCGGTTACTGCAGCTGTCGACGCTTGATTTGCGCCAAGAGATTGTAGAGCAACTCTACAGCAACCCCCTTTTAGAAGTTGACGAGGAAACTCATGACTCCGCCGCGGCCATTGATGGCAATAACAGAGAGAGCGACAGCTCCGTTGACAGGATCGATGAATCCAGTGATGTAGATTTTAATTCCGATGATCCCAGCCTCTATGTCGCCGCTTCTGAAGCTTCTGAGCCTGCAGTAACAGAGACTGAAGCGGACAATACTTGGAATCATGAAGGACTTCAGGATCTCCCGGTCGATGCTAGCTGGGATGAGGTTTACAACGTTCCGGCTCCAACAGCCAGTGGCGGGGAAGTTAATCTGGAGCAGGTTTACCAGGTAACAGAATCACTGCAAGACCATCTTCATTGGCAGCTCAATCTGACACCATTTTCAGACAGAGATCGTGAGATTGCCGAAGCCTTTATCGACGCCATTGATCAAACAGGCATGATTAGCCAACACCTAAGTGATATTGTTGCTCATATCGACTATGAAGAACCGGAAGATGGGCTTTTCGAGGACGAATTAGTAGCCGTATTACATCGCCTGCAGCAGTTCGATCCGCCGGGTATCTTTGGGCGTAACATCAGGGAATCGCTGCTCATTCAACTCAATCAACTAAGCCTAGAGACCGAGTACCTCATTGTCGGAAAATGTCTTGTGACCGATTTTCTCAATGATATTGCCTCAATGGATATGGCCCGGCTAACTAAAAAGACCGGTTACAGTTCTGACAATATTCAGGGGGCTCTGCAGTTAATTCGTAGCCTGAATCCCCGCCCGGGTGAAACGCTAGCCAGCAATGAGGCCGAATATATTGTGCCCGATGTCTATGTAGAGAAAGTTTCTGGTCGCTGGCGTGTGCGACTTAACGATAGCAGTGTGCCGCGGCTCCGTATCAACGACACCTATAGCAATCTTATAAAACGCGCCGATAATAGTGAGGATAACCAGTTTTTAAAGACCAATCTGGCTGAAGCCCGCTGGTTTTTACGCAGCCTCGAGAGCCGTAATGAGACACTGATGCGGGTAGCAATGACGATCATTGACCTACAGCAGGGGTTTCTCGATCATGGGCCAGTGGCCATGAAACCCATGGTTCTGGCAGATATTGCCGCGAAACTCGAGCTCCACGAGTCCACAATCTCCCGAGTGACTACCACTAAATATCTGGCCACGCCTCAAGGGGTCTTCGAACTCAAATACTTCTTTTCCAGTCATGTGGGAACATCTGGCGGTGGAGAGTGTTCTTCGACCGCAGTTTGCGCTATTCTAAAAACATTGATTGCCGCTGAGCAACAGGCAAAACCCTTAAGTGATAATAAGCTCACGTCTCTATTGGAAGAACAGGGAATTCAAGTTGCGAGACGAACGGTCGCTAAATATAGAGAAAGCATCGGAATTCCCTCGTCAAGCCAGCGCAAAAGATTTGAAAATGCTACTTAAAAGGAGACTCTCATGCAAATGACCATCAGTGGCCATCATTTAGATGTCACAGACCCAATTCGCGACTATGTCACCAACAAACTCTCCAAGCTGGAAAGGCACTCTGGGCAGATCACCAGCATTGTCGTCATACTAACAGTGGATAAACTCTCACAAAAATCTGAAGCCACTGTGCATGTTACTGGCGGTGAACTGTTCGCCAACGCTGAGCACGACGATCTGTATGCGGCTATCGACGCTCTCAGCGACAAGTTAGACCGCCAACTAATCAAATACAAAGAGAAACACAGAGGCCACTAGCTCTTCACATGAAGATTACCGATATACTTACGCCTGCAATGACCCAGTGTAATCTGCTGGGCGGCAGTAAAAAACGCGTCCTGGAAAATCTATCAGCGTTTATTACCGAGCAACTGGGCGGTGACTCTGAGCAGGCTGATAGCTTATTTCATGGCTTGGTTGCCCGAGAACGCTTAGGAAGCACAGGAATAGGTGAAGGAATCGCCATCCCCCATTGCCGAGCACCAGGCATAAAGCGCATCCATGGCTGCCTAGCGAAGCTGACCTCGCCAGTGGACTTTGATGCCCCAGACGATCAACCAGTCGATCTCGTTTTTGCGCTAGTGGTACCAGAGGAGCAAAATGACGAGCACCTGGTTACATTGGCAAGAATAGCTGAATTACTGCAACATGAAACGTCGCGGGCGGCTCTGCGACAATGCAGCAGCCCTGAAGAGCTTTTTAACACGGCAGTGACACTGGAGCGATCAACCTAGATATGCATTTAGTTGTGATTAGTGGCCTCTCGGGGTCAGGTAAAACCTCTGCACTTAATATCCTCGAAGATGTTGGGTTTACCTGCATTGATAATCTCCCGGTAAGCCTTCTGCCCGACCTAATTACCCAACTTAACAGCGAAGGCAACGCAGAAGATACTAAATTAGCAGTGGGTATTGATGCGCGAAATTTGGCGGGCGATCTCAGTAAAATACCGGCGACACTTAGATCCATCGAGTCTCACGGAACATCTGTTAGCGTTATATTTCTTCATGCCCGACAAGCTGATCTGATTCGCCGCTACAGCGAAACAAGACGAAAACATCCCCTGAGTACTAACACCGTCAGCCTCAAAGAGGCGATTACCTTAGAAGCTGACATGCTGGCGCCTATCGCCAATATTGCCGACCGCACTATTGAAACCTCCGGACTGTCTCTTCATCAGCTTAGAGATCTCATTAAGAATACTGTGGTTCCCCACAACGCCAATCATATGTCGATTCTTTTCCAATCCTTTGGTTTTAAACGCGGTGTGCCGATCGATGCTGACTTTGTATTTGATGTGCGCTGCCTCCCCAACCCATACTGGCTTCCCGAACTCCGGTTGATGTCAGGCAATGATCCAGACGTTATTCAATTTCTTGAAACCCAGGAAGACGTTGCCATAATGCTTTCCGATATTATTGGATTCTTGACCCGCTGGATACCCAAACATCAAAATGATAACCGCAGTTATCTAACCATCGCCATTGGTTGTACTGGCGGCCAGCATCGCTCCGTCTATTTGGCCAATCGCCTGTGCGAGCACTTCGCCAGTCAGCATGCACAGGTGCACGCTGTGCATAGGCAACTCGCACTCTAATTCGGTGGATTAAAAATGCTTCTCTGTGACCTCAAAATTGTTAATAAACTTGGCTTGCATGCCCGCGCTGCGACTAAACTCGCCAGTGCCGCAGGCCATTATCAATGCAGCATCCGCATAGGTGAATCGAATCAAAGTGTCGATGCTAAAAGTATTATGTCGCTGATGCTTTTGGCCGCGAGTCAGGGCACCGATCTGAGCTTTGAGTTTGACGGGCCAGATGAACTGCAGGCTCAGCAAGAAATAGCGCAGTTATTGGCAGATTATTTTGGCGAGGAGGAATAAATTTACGCCGGTGCCAGTAAAACCTATCAGTCAACTGCGTAGCCCGCTAAAATACCGGCCCAAAAGAGCTTCAGGATTTAGTTAGAGACATAATTCATGACCGAAACCAAAGATCAGAATAATCTATTGACAAAGCTCGGCTCTGCCATTGATTCAGTCACTCTGAATCAGGTTCGGCATATTCTTAACAATCTCCGTCCTCCAGACATTGCTCACCAACTTGAAACCGCTCCTCACAAGTTTCGTCACATCCTTTGGGAACTCGTTGATCCAGAAATTACTGGCGAAGTCCTTCAGGAACTGTCTGATGAAATTCAGATAGAATTTCTCAACAGGATGGACGGAGCAGAAGTTGCCTCTCTCACCGAAGGTTTAGATGTCGATGACATTGTCGATATTCTTCAGCAGCTACCCGATCAGATGATTCCCGAGGTACTCAATGCTATGTCGGGTCAGGATCGTCTTCGTGTAGAGTCCGTCCTTACCTACAGGGAAGATACCGCTGGCGGGCTAATGGACACCCAAGTTATCACTGTTCGTCCTGACATTACGGTGGACGTTGTGCTGCGGTACCTGCGTCGATTTGAAGAGATTCCAGATATTACCGACAATCTATTCGTGGTCAGCCGCAATGATCTGTTCCTGGGTACATTGCCCCTTGGTAAGCTACTGACATCGAGCCCAACAACTACTGTTCGAGAAGTGATGAATGTCGACGTACAGGCTATTCATGTAGATCTGACAGATTCAGATGTCGCCCAGTTATTCCAACGCCATGATTTAGTCTCGGCACCCGTAATAGACGACGCAAGTCATCTTCTCGGTCGCATCACTATCGACGATGTGGTTGATGTCATTGTCGAGGATGCTGATCATTCCTTATTGGCTATGGCTGGCCTCAGCCATACGGAGGATACTTTTTCCTCGATTAGCCGTGCGGCGCCGCGGCGGGCAGTATGGTTAGGTGTCAATTTAGTCACCGCAATCCTTGCCTCATCTGCAATCAGCCTGTATGCCGAAGCTCTAGATAAAATCGTTGCCCTTGCTATTCTGATGCCTATCGTAGCCAGTATGGGGGGAGTGGCGGGCAGCCAGACCCTTACTGTGGTTATCCGTGGTATGGCGCTTGGCCAAATTGAACGCAGTAATGTCAGCTGGTTAGTCAGTAAAGAATTTGTGGTGGGCGCATTAAATGGCCTACTCTACGCCCTCATCCTCGGGGCTATTGTTTCGCTCTGGTTTAACGACTGGGTCATGGCTTTTATTATTGGCTTGGCCATGGCGATCAACCTCATGGCGGCAGCCCTGGCAGGCACATTACTGCCCATTGTATTAAGAGCCATGAAAATTGACCCTGCTTTAGCAGGCACGGTTATTCTTACCACCGTCACTGATATTGTCGGTTTTGTGTCTTTCTTAGGACTCGCCACTATGTTTCTCATCTCATGACTGACCAACCGGAACATCCCGACTACGACGGGCCAAGTAAGTCTCAGCTAAAGCGAGACAGCCATATGTTGCAAAAAATGGGTCAAGAGCTGGTGGACATGCCGGAGGGAATGTTGCAGAAGTTTGACCTGCCGGGGAATTTACAAGAAGCCATCTACGAGGCCCGACGATTGAAAAGTCGAGAGGCCAAGCGCCGACATCTGCAATATATTGGCAAGCTCATGCGTATCTCCGATACCGACGTCATTCAAGAAACTTTAGATATGATGGACCATCAATCTCAGACTTACCGGCAGCATTTCAAAGAACTGGAAGACTGGCGTGATCGACTTATCAACGAGGGTTCAGATGGGATCCATGCCTTTATCAAGGCTCACCCTGCCGCTGACCGCCAACAACTCAGGAATCTACAGCGTCAGGCCAACCGTGAAATTGAACTGAGTAAAGCACCAACGGCTAGCCGTAAATTATTTATCTATATCCGCTCGCTGAGCGAATAGGGCACGGGCACTGACTCACACCGTAAGGCAGTTAATAGAGCCGCGTTAGAAGGGTAGCCTGCGGTGATCCCTGACTGGCATCTTCAGTTGCAGCTTATTAATCAGCGCCAAATCAATTTCAGCCACGGCAACGCCAGAAAAATCGCCTTCGACTGATGCAAGCACTGTACCCCACGGATCGATAATGACGCTTCCGCCCCAGAGTCCTCGAGTAGCATGGTTCCGATCCACTAGGTTAGCGCCAATCATAAAGAGCTGGTTCTCTATAGCCCGGGCGCGCAATAAAACTTGCCAATGGTCCTTGCCAGTAGCCGCAGTAAATGCCGACGGCACTACGACAACCTGAGCATCCAAAGCCGCCAACTGCCCATATAACTCAGCAAAGCGAAGGTCATAACAAACGGATAACCCTAACTTAGCTATCGACGTTGAAACGGCAGTTACGCGCTTTCCAGCCGAGAAATTACCCGATTCACAGTAACGTTTTTTTTGCTCAGACCCAGTGCTCACTTCAACATCGAACAGGTGAATCTTATCGTAGTGGTCGGCACAGTTGCCTTCGGGATCAAACAGTAATGACCGGGCAAAGGGTTTTGGATTGGGGCCCGCAACCGGTATGGTTCCGCCCACTAGCCATAGACCGTGTCTTCTGGCCTGATCAGCCAAAAACTGCCGTACTGGCCCTATCGGCTCTGATTCATCATGACCTATCTGCAAGAAATCTGACTGACCATAATAAGCGAAATTTTCCGGCAATACGGCCAACTGAGCTCCGGCATCGGCTGCTTCAATCAACAGTGCCTCGGCATTATTTAAATTCACGTCCACTGTCGGAGCTGGCTTTAGCTGAATAGCAGCCACGGTTATTTTATTACTCATTCTTAGATCCGGTGGTCTCTACTTTATCGATTTCGACCGTTTTGAGCTCCTCGGCAAATATTTTATCAACGGTTACCTTAATATCAGCCCAGGGGCCCGCCAAGTTGTAGCTGATACTCGACATTTGATCCACCTGCTTCTCAACCAATTTTCCCGTGATATAAACACCAGCCGCAGCAGGTAAGCCACCTAGCAACGCAACGACCCAAGGCAAATTAGTAGCCACCGGAAGTGTTGCCACTAATTTACCATCGACGGTTTCATTCACCATATCAAAGTTACCTGCCATACTCATGCGGCCGGAGGGCATTTTCATCTGTAGTGGCTGACTGAAACTAGCCACTCCCTGTCCAAACCTAACCTCAGCATTAAGGTGATGGTAAGCTAGATTCTGGCTAGTCACATCCGAGAAGTCGAGTTGCAACCGCTTCAACCAGTTAGCGAAATTAAATAGACTAACCACTTTTAATGCAGCGCCCGCTCCGCTGGGTGATTTATAAAAACTGCCCTCGTTTAATTCAATCTTGAAGGTACCGTCGATATTTTCGCGACTGATATTCCACGGCTGGTCCGGCCAGGTCAAGTCAAACACTAATTTCCCAGACTGACTGTCAACTATGGTGGGAATATCAAAACTATCCATCAGCAGAGCAATATTATCCACTGGTACAGGGCCCACCAGCCGGCTGGAATAACTTTCCCCATCAAAGTGCCAAAAGAATTCAGTCGTAGGATCCTTATCTAACAACCCTGGCCTAAAGCCGCCTAGGTTACCCTTTATCGCGTTAAAGGCCGCGCCTGAAATCTCTGGGCGCAATTGAAAGGAGACAGAACCCCAATCTATGTCACCCAGCCTGAGCTGGTCAACTGCAATGTCAGCAGCTATGAATTTACGCGGGTCGATTGGTGCGCCACCCGTTCTGCGCTCAAGTAATGCGAGCGGCAGAGAAAGGCGACTGAGAGATAAATTTGGCACAGATTGATCGTTAACAGGGAGTAGTAGGCCACCATCAGCAAGGTCAGTACTAAACTCAACTTTGATAATTTCATCGGATAGCCTAACTTGGGCTGCTATATCACGCAGTGTAAAGGTAGCCACTTCAAGCTGGTCAAACTCCAAGTCGAATACAGTATTTAAACGCTTATTATTGCCCGACAATCCATTCGCAAATAATGTACCGACCGGTTGCCATAGCTCTAAATCAGTCGTAGGTAAAAATGAAGCTACCAAGAGCTGACCCTTAGTTGGCATAGATATCGAGCGATCATAGTTCACCAACCCGTGAGTCAAACTGAACTCAGAAAACCTCAGATCGGCCGCCAACTCCGAGCCTAAAGTACCCGCCAAACGCTTAAAGTCTGGATCAAAAAACAGAGTTAAGTCTAGAGGGAGTTTATCCCCAACCGATTTACCCAGCGGCCGCGGCAACTTAATTTCGGTCGCCTGCATCTGGCTAGTAAGCTGGAGGGTAACCGGACTCGACGTCGTCCCTCCCTGTTTAATCGTAGCCAAACCCTTAATCGGAATATCCCCTACCAAGACCTCATCCCATGGAAAATCTATCAGCTGGTTGAGACTTTTAGGTACAATCGTCGTACTTAGAGCAATAAACTGATCAGCGTCGGTTTTAAAAAATGACGCCGTTAGAGGCTGCTGCCACATCTCCCCATGAATATCCTCGGCAAATAGGCCTCGCTCAAGCGAGAAGCCGAGCTCCCCAATAATATTAGTGACGGCTATAGCTGTGTTGGGAATAGATAAGCTGCCATTGTTAAGTGCAGCATTAACCTGGTAGTCTCCTTTATTTTTTTGTCCAGACGACTGCTTAAGAGGAACTTCTAGGTGCAATCGCGCATTGGCGGTGCCGGTGTAATCCCAACTGGGCAATGGCCCTAGGCTTGGGCCGATGGGTGACTGGGCTAATAGATCAATTGCATCAGAAAATCCGCTGTTGACCTCAGCATCTACAGTTAATAGATTCGGGGCGGATAAGGTATTACCAAACAGAACCTCAGCGCTAATAATCTCCACGCCGCCGATTTGACCCCCAGTGGCCACACCCTCAATATAGCGATCGTCGACCAGTACTAGCGCGTCAACATCACGCAGTCCCAGCCAATCAGGATGATAGTCCAAATACGTATCTTCAGTTTTAAACATCAACTGCGTTGTTTTTGCGGTGCGATCCTTTTTAGGCGGGCCGCCGCGGAAAAGCATACCTACCTCTTTGACGCTGGCACCTATGATTGATGTTTTTAGCCAGCGGGAAACGTCAGCGGGAAGTTTGTAGGGGAGATATTTATCGGCATAACTGGCGTCCAGATCTCTTCCCCCGATGATGATATTGAACTCAGCTGCACGACCGTTCGAAGGTATTGTCTGCGCGACAGAAAATAGAATATCAACCTCTCCAGCATCCACCTTGGCGGTAACTCCGGTGCTACGGATATTGAGCTTATCCCTATCGGCCCCCCAGTTTAAAAAAATTGTGCCCTCAGCCGCCTCAACAGCCAGATAATCTTTGTAGACCATCGGAAATAAAACATCGAAACCATCAACATCGTTGATATAGAATAAACCACTAGCTGCCTGCATTTCTAAGTAACCATCAATCCCTTTAATACCCGGCACCCCTTTGTAGGCTTTTAACATAATGTCATCGAGATTAGTGGCCACGTAGTAACCTGTTTGATTGCGACCCAACGTCAAAGCATTTAAATCACCCTGCGGCCTCAATAGATCGAGCACCACCAATATTTTTGGCGAGGCGATACGAGTCTTTAGTAACAGGCTAGAGAGTAGAGTGAGATCGAGATGATTGACTGTGATGTCAAAATCTTGCCACTGGGAACCAAGGCGCTGGGTAAACACCAAATCAAGTGGCTCGACCTTACTCTCCGACCATTCAAAATTAAAGCCCTGCAATCTAGCGCCCCAATCCAAGCCGGGGGTGAACCAGCCTGTCAACTCTGTATTAATATTGGATATAGGCGGCAAGTCCGCGAGCCAATTTAGCGGTACTTCATTAACTTGCAGAGTCCCCGAAAAATCGAGCGAGCCTCCAGGATGAATATCAAACCATATCTGACCGCTGGTTTTCACATTAACGCTAGACAGGTTACTGAATGCTTCGGGGAGCAGTGACTGGGCCAAATCGACCAACGGTTCTGAGACATTCAACTCATCTAAACGGAAATAGCCGTTCGCATAAAACGCTTCTAAATCCCCTGGATCACCAACACCCTCGACTACCAGATACGCTGGACTATCCTGCTCAGATAGCTGCACAGAGAATTCGGCACGGTGAAAATCATAATCATTTTCCAGACTGACTTCACTACCTCTAACCTGAAGAAACTTGCCTGAGTAAAACTCCAAGTTCACCTGCACGTTTTTCAGACGAATCATGCGGCTGTAAATCAATGGGTCAAGAATAATCTTCAGATTACCATCGATATTGTTAGCGAAGCCTTTTAATCCCCAGCGCCCGCCACTATCTTCGGATAGGGTAATAGTGACGCTGTCCACCACTAGCTCACGCCAAATCGGAGACCTATATTTAATAGTATTAAATAGATCCAAGTCGGCACGAGCATGTCCCATTTGAATCACGTAACCTTTGCCCGGCGCACTAATCTCTATATGCGCAACTTCAACAATGGGAATTAGACCAGGCCAGTCACCCCGCAACTCACCTAGCTGGGTATCCATGCCAACACTATCACTAATAACAGTTTCAATGGCGACGCGTAGGTCATCGATGCGCGGAATGATTTGTCGTCCAATCACCACCAAAATAACAGTGCCGATAATCAGCAGCGCGGCAGTTAACCACAGCCATCGGCCTACTCTCTTCACTGCTGAAACACTGTTAATCATGATGTAAACTCAAAGGGGAATAATGTTGAACTGCTCTCGGGCAAACAAATCTTCAGCACGAAACTGAATGGGGCGCCCAATAAACTCTTCAAGATCGGCCACCTGAGCAGAATCTTCATCTAATAGACGCTCGATGACCGCCGTCGAAGCCAGCACACGTAACTGCTCACAGTCGTAAGCGCGCGCGACTCGGAGTATATCTCGGAGTACTTCATAGCTGACAGTTTCTGCCGACTTAATCGAACCTCGGCCCACACAGATTGGGCAAATCTCGCAGAGTACATGAGCCAAACTTTCGCTGGTACGCTTTCGGGTAGTTTGCACTAAACCCAACTCAGTCACACCTGAAATCATAGTTTTCGTACCATCCCTACTAAGCGCTTTTTCGAACGTTCTCAGGAGCTGACGCCGATGCTCACCATTATGCATGTCTATAAAATCAACAATGATGATGCCGCCGAGGTTACGCATGCGCATCTGTCTAGCTGTGGCGACGGCAGCCTCAAGGTTTGTCTTAAATACCGTCTCTTCTAAATTTAGATACCCCACAAACCCTCCAGTGTTAACATCCACTGTAGTCAGAGCCTCAGTTTGATCAATCACTAGGTACCCACCAGACTTTAACGCAACATTCCGTTCTAGCGCTTTAGCGATTTCATCCTCGATTCCGTAGAGATAAAAAAGTGGTCGCTCGCCCGGGTAGTACTCCAGTAAGTTAACGATTCCAGGGCTAAATCTAGCGGCAAAAGTCGTCAGTAAGTCGAAAACCTCTTGCGAGTCGACGAGAATCTTTTCAACCCCAGTGCTCGCCATATCACGCAGTACACGCTTATACAGCGGCAGTTCCTCGTAGAGACAGCAAGGCACTTTGGCTGCAAGCTTAGTATCTAAAAGGTGCTGCCACTGACGCTGCAGAAATCGTACATCCGATCTCAGCTCTGCCTCTCCGGCACCATCAGCCGCTGCGCGCAACATATACCCGGCTTTCGGCGCAGGGACGTTAACAGCATTTTTAGCTGTCTTATCGGATGGAGCCTCATCTGCAAGATCGCCAATAATACTCAGGATAGTGTTTTTTAGGCGGGCCCGCTCACTTTCGTCCTTGATAAGCTGTGACACGCCAACTTGATCGCGGCCATCCGTATAAACCAGATAACGAGAGGCTAAAGAAAGTTGGGCGGTAAGTCTCGCACCCTTAGCATTTATCGGGTCCTTGATGACCTGAACAACGATTTTTTGGCCATCATGCAGCAGATTTTGAATGACTGGCCGATCATCTCCAGCCACTCCTGGCTGAGAAATTTTGCCAGGGGGTAACAGATCGTCAACATGTAAAAACCCGGTTCTATCAATCCCAATCTCAATAAAGGCCGCCTGCATGCCAGGCAGAATACGCACAACCTTTCCTCGATAGATATTACCCACTAAACTGACTCTTAGATTCCGCTCAATAGCGATTTCTTGGGGAACACCGTTTTCCACCAGAGCCACTCGAGTTTCCATCGGCGTGTAATTAATTAGGATTTCTCGAGTCATGGAGTTTTTCCTATTACATTGGTAGCCATTACTAACAACGCCTATCCGTGCCAACGCGAGACATTAAATCGCCGCAAAAGCGTCTCTGTTTCCATTAGTGGCAAGCCAACTACACCACTATAACTACCTTCTAACCTCTCAACAAAAACAGCACCGAGGCCCTGAATCGCATAGCCTCCAGCCTTGCCTTTTGGCTCTCCACTATGCCAGTATTTAAGAGAGTCCTCCGCTGAGATGATCCGAAAAGTAACCTGAGTTTGTGCCAGTCTTACCTCGCTTTGGTGGCCATCTGTTAGTGCCACAGCAGAAAACACCTCATGCGTCGTTCCTGACAGCACCTGCAACATCGCAAAAGACTCAGCACAACTCTCGGGCTTGCCCAATATTTCGCCATTACAAACCACTATGGTATCGGCACCGAGCACAGGCAAAATTCCATCCTGACGACCAAACCCCACCTCCGCTTTTTTGAGCGCCAGCCGAGAGACATAAGAAGCGGGGGACTCAGCCTCGCGTTGACGCTCATCGATATCTGCAGCTTGGATCACAAACCGAACGCCAATCTGCGTCAGTAAATCTCGGCGGCGTGGTGAGGCGGAGGCCAAAACAAGATCGTGGTTAGTGGACATAACTGATGTGGGACTGGAGGCCAAACTTTAACTCCTTGCTAATACGTGCATATTTTGCATTTTGCGCGTCTCAAAGGCGTCTAATTTTTAACCGGGAGATAAGTAGATCCACAACAAGCCAACTAAGCGCCGCAAAGACAGCCACGATTGGGATATGCCTCAAATTTACCGGGACACCCCAGACCGAAAAGAGCATTGCCTGAATTGATTCTGCACCGATGATCATTACAAATATAAGGAAAGCACGGTGAAATATTGACAGATACATCAGCCAGCGGCTGAGTAGATAGGCAATAGTTCCGCAAACCGCAAATACCAAAACATAATGACCAAGCGTGGTATGGAACAGAGTGTCTGCCATTAAACCAACCATACCAGCAAAGCCAATTCCGAATCGCTCGGGTGTGAATAGAATCCATGCGATAACCACTAATAGAAGAAAATTGGGGCGCCAGTAGAGCCAAACCCCGGAGGCCGGTATCAACTGAAAAACAGTCGCGATAACCAGTGATAAAATCACCGGGCCAGTCAGGTTTTCCCCACTCATCGGTCGCTACGCCCTCGATCCAAATCGCCAGAGGTAAACAACAGTAGCAGATGTCGACTTCTATCAAGCTGGGCTGAGGGATCAACCTCAGCATCGACGAATATAGCGCCAGGCTTTTGCTTGATACTGGTCACCACGCCCACGGGATAGCCCACTGGAAAACGCCCCCCCAAACCGGAACTAACCAGCTGATCACCTGAGACTATATCCGCGGTTGGCGAAACAAATCTCAGTGTCATACGGTTAAAATCAGAGACGCCCTCAACAATAGAGCGCACGCCATTCCGCAGCACGTGCACCGGCAGTGCATGGGTGCTATCTGTGATTAAAAGTGCGATGCTGTGTCCGTTATAAACGGTGACAATCTGACCCATCAAACCCTCTGCATCGAGCAGGGGCTGCCCTACGTAGACGCCATCATCGCGGCCGCGGTCGATTGTTACAGTGTGGCGTTGTGGACTGGGTGACACACCAATGACTTCAGTCACTAAAACACTGTCCATTAAGAGCTCGGTGGCATTCAGTAATTGGCGCAGACGAACATTTTCAGCGGCCAACTCAGACATACGCTGTAACTGGCCATGATGAATAAGACTCTCCTGCTGCAACCGCAGGTTATCTTGCTTAAGAACGCCTCGGGGGATAGTGATGGTTTTGCCCCAATCCTGAATGCCCGCCGGAATATTGGTTAGCCAATAGAGGGGACGAACGACATTATCAGCAACTTTGTATATAGAACTCAGCCAGGTAGTGTAGTTGTCGACGGCCATTAGACTGACCGCGACGAGCCCAATTATCGCAAGCTTTCGAATCGGGGAAGAGGTTTTGCCAAACACGGTTCTAATAACTTCACTCCCTAAAACCCATCAAATTCAGAAAGTCAGAGAATCCAGTCGTCGACTATCCATCATCTCGAGCGCCTCACCTCCACCGCGAGCCACACAGGTCAGCGGCTCTTCAGCGAGAATAACAGGCAAGCCCGTTTCGTGGGTCAATAGACGATCAAGATCTCTGAGTAGAGCCCCACCACCTGTTAAAACAATTCCTGTTTCAGCAATATCCGACGCCAGTTCCGGCGGCGACTGCTCGAGCACGCGCTTAACCGCCTGCACTATACCTGCGAGCGGCTCCTGCAATGCCTCAAGAATTTCATCACTGGTAAGAGTAAAGCTTTTAGGCACACCCTCCGCCAAGTTACGCCCGCGAACATCAATTTCACGGACCTCTTTGGCCAGATAGGCCGCTCCGATTTCCATCTTAATCCGTTCCGCGGTGGTATCACCAATTACACTGCCGTACTTACGGCGCACAAAGTTCACAATAGCTTCATCAAAGCGGTCACCACCAATTCGCACAGAATCAGAGAACACCACTCCGTTGAGAGAAAGAATGGCAATTTCAGTGGTGCCACCCCCAATATCCACAACCATAGAACCCACCGCCTCTTCGACCGGCAAGCCTGCTCCAATCGCTGCGGCCATCGGCTCTTCAATCAGAAATACCTCGCGGGCACCCGCACTGTAGGCAGATTCTTTAATCGCTCGCTTCTCAACTTCCGTGGCCATGCAAGGTACACAGATCAGCACTCTGGGGCTAGGTGGAATAAAACTCTTGGCATGCACCTTTTTGATAAAGTGCTGCAACATTTTTTCTGTGACCTGAAAGTCAGCTATAACGCCGTCTTTTAGCGGACGGATTGCGGTGATATTACCCGGCGTGCGCCCTAGCATTCGCTTAGCGTCAACACCCACTGCTTCGACAATTTTTTGCCCCAAATGGTGGCGAATAGCCACAACCGATGGTTCATTCAGAACGATGCCTTTGTCGCGAACATAAATCAAAGTATTTGCAGTACCGAGATCGATAGAAAGATCACTGGAAAAAAAGCCACGAATTTTCTTTAGCATTAAAACTTATCCTTCATTGGCTGCCAGCGCTTTTTAGCAGAGGTTGCACGAAATTTGTGACCGAAATTTAACAGCCCATAGCAGCCAGAGCAAGCCCTGCAACACTGTTTTGGCCTTTTAGCCGCGCATTTTAGCTGATCTAGAGGAAAAGTTCCTATATCTCTGTTAAATCGACGAAATAAGTTAAAAAATTACGCTTAATCCTCGGTTTTCCCAACCGGCGCCCTTCGCCAACCATAGCTACTTGCTGTACCATTAGCACTCTCTGTTTAGGCCTCAAGTGTTACCACTCAAAAGGCACTAAATGCACCTATATACAGCGGATTAACAGGCAAAAAATGCAGATTGAACGACATGAAATTGAAAAACTCGCAACGCTAGCACGCATTGCGATTAACGAAGATGCGATCAGCGATCTAACTGCCCGCCTTAGCAGCGTTTTAGACCTTGTAGACAAGTTGCAAGCCATTGACACTGATGGCATCGCACCTATGTCGCACCCAATGCAATCGACTCAGCGCCTGCGCGAAGATAAGGTCACCGAACTCAACCAGCGTGAAGCACTTCAATCTGTCGCACCAGATATTGAAAAAGGCCTGTTTCTAGTACCCAAAGTCATAGAATAGAAAGCGATTTAATACCATGCATAACCTCACTATTGCCGAGCTCGTTAATGGGCTACGGAGCAAAGAATTCTCCAGCATTGAGCTAACACGGCATTTTTTAGACCGTATAATCGGTCTAAACTCGACCTATAACGCCGTGATCACAATCACTTCGGAGAATGCATTAAAAGCTGCCGCTGCCGCGGATAAAAGACTGGCGGCAGGCAATGCACCCGCGTTGTGTGGCGTGCCTTTACTGCACAAAGATATATTCTGCACCCGTAACGTCCGCACTAGCTGCGGTTCAAAAATGTTGGACAACTTTATTCCTCCCTACAATGCCACAGTAGTCGAAAACTTTGAACGCGATGGCGTGGTCGTTCTAGGGAAAACCAATATGGATGAGTTCGCCATGGGCTCCTCTAATGAAACCAGCTTTTATGGTCCCGTCGTCAACCCCTGGGCAGCGGACTGTGTTCCTGGCGGTTCCTCTGGCGGCTCCGCTGCTGCAATAGCCGCAAGACTGGCCCCGGGCGCGACGGCAACAGACACGGGCGGCTCTATCCGTCAACCCGCAGCACTCTGCGGTGTCACCGGCTTAAAACCCACCTATGGGCGCGTCTCCCGCTGGGGTATGATCGCCTTTGCCTCAAGCCTTGATCAGGGCGGACCAATGGCACGAACTGCCGAAGACTGCGCATTACTGCTGCACTCCATGGCCGGCTTCGATGAAAAAGATTCAACCTGCATTGACCAAGAGGTACCAAATTACAGCGCTACCCTAGGCAACTCAATTCGCGGCTTACGCATCGGCGTGCCGAAAGAGTATTTCTCAGAAGGTCTCAATGCCGGCACAGAAAAGGCCGTCCGCGGTGCCCTAGCTGAGCTTGAAGCTCAGGGTGCTGAACTTGTTGAAATCAGCCTGCCCAATACGGGTTTGTCAGTGCCCGCTTACTATGTCATTGCCCCCGCCGAAGCCTCAGCAAATCTCTCGCGCTTTGATGGCGTTAGATACGGCTATCGCTGTGAAGACCCCAGAGATCTGCAGGACCTTTACAGTCGCACGCGAGCCGAAGGTTTTGGCGAAGAAGTTCAGCGTCGTATTCTGATTGGTACCTACTGCCTTTCGGCTGGCTATTACGAGGCTTATTACGGTAAGGCCCAGCAGGTTCGGCAGCTTATTAAGCAGGATTTTAACTCGGCTTTTAATGAGGTCGATGTGATTATGGGTCCTACCTGTCCATCTCCCGCCTTTAAATTTGGCTCAAAAGGAGATGATCCCGTCGCTATGTATCTGGAAGACATTTACACCATTGCCACCAATCTTGCGGGACTGCCAGGTATGTCAGTGCCCTGTGGCATGGTAGATAACAAGCCTGTTGGCTTGCAAATTATTGGTAATTACTTTGATGAAGCCCGTATGTTAAATATTGCCCACCAGTATCAGCAGATCACCGACTGGCACAATGCAGCACCGGAGGGCATCATATGAGCAGTTGGGAAACCGTCATCGGCTTAGAAGTCCATGTGCAGCTGGCCACCAAAAC
>Ga0209709_10000482_pt1 | contig 38029 bp, 72 predicted proteins | sample ArcticOcean_MG_C_2_FD_187435 | JGI IMG/M metagenome (GOLD analysis project Ga0209709, IMG submission 187435) | Marine microbial communities from western Arctic Ocean - ArcticOcean_MG_CB4_136 (SPAdes) (version 2) | ecosystem: Environmental > Aquatic > Marine > Oceanic | place: Arctic Ocean... | reverse complement strand
CCCACCAATTGATATTAATAATTCTGACTCTTTTTTATTAATATGTGCAAGTTCCGTATCTCCACTATCCCCTAAAGATGCAATATCTTTATATAACAGTTTTAATAACCAAACTTTAAAAATGGTTGGTAAGAATTTCATAATTTAAGCTCCATAAGTGTATATTTCTTTTTATAACCATATAGTCTGTTAAATAACTTGACTATACTTTCATATTTAGTAGAACCTTGAATACAAGTTCCACCATTACTTCTTGCCCAATTTTTAAATTGTTCAAATCCTGCTTTAGTGTTTTTACCACCTATGTAGGTGATATAGCAAACCCTATCATTAGGGTACATAATCCATTGCACAGTTACAGCACAATAACATTTATCATCTTTCATCAAGAGTAATAATTGTTGTTGCCCTTGCGTAATCATTAATTTAAGTTGATCAGCAGTAAACTCATCATTACCTTTATCTAATGCTAATTGTAATAATGGTTCAGCTAAATGCCAATACTGCTGTACATGATTTGTAGGTACTATATATAGTTTCATACTATAATAATAACACCTAACCTACGATAATATAATCAAAGTTTAAGTCTGTATGTGCTGTACTTGTATGTGTAATTATTACACTTCCTTTTGCTTTAGTAGAAATATAAGGTGTTTGTGCTGCTGCATTTGCACTTAATGGCGACAATAAAATAATGCTATCAAATCCTAATCTTTCATCTGTAATAGTTGTAGTTGTATTAGAAGCTCTCAAAGTAACAGAGCCTGTGTTGTTGGTTTTCCCTGCCATTGCAGAGTTAATTACTTCAGCTACATTTCTTGGCTCACCGCCTTGATATGGCAAAATTCTATACATTATCTATTGCCTTGTGGTTTAAAGTCTACATCTATTGCCATAGCATTTATCCAACTTCCTGTAGGCTTAACAGAAATTCTATGGTATCTTCCACCAGTTCTAACATTAGCTCTACCCTCTGATGAAGTAGAAACTGTTGTCCCAAATATAATAGAGTCATCTAATTCTCTACGACTAGCTACTGAAATATCTGCACTACCATTATCTATTTGTGGTCTTAATAAATTAATTACAGAATTATAACCAACTTCAAGATCAGTAGTTACTAATTCAGAATTATATGTTGATCCAGAAAATGTTGATATTTTAGTGCCTGTTGCTCCTGCAAACATGAATTTACCACCTACCCAAAGTCTTGCATCTAAACTTGCTGGCATAGCATCTATATCTGTGTACCCTAGAGTACCTAATCCTTCTAAAGTCGTTCCTGTAGTAGCTATGTTTCCTAGAACAGTAGCTAATGTTTCTACTCTCGCCCACTTACCTAATGTCCAATTATAAACTAGCATACTTCTACCACCACCTACATTTGCATAATTCCAAATTGCTATATTAGCTGCTGGATTAATAGATGCAGTCATACTACTGATTAAACTTAAATCACAGTCACTAAAAAACCAGCGGTCCACCTTCTCATTACCAATCGGTGTTACTTGATTACCATCACAAGAATAAAATCCATCATCACTTAAAAAGAATGATACTTGATTATATTGGCAAATAGAATTACCACTTAAACAACCTAATCCTCTTGAGATATTATCAAATTGAAAGAATAGAGGACTTCCTACATAAGACATACGACTTATAGATTTCTCTAAAAATATTAATCCAAACTCACCACCAGTTAATCCTACTAAATTTCCACCATCTGCAATAACTTGTAAATCTGATTGTGATGTTGTTCCTGCTGTCCAATCTGTTTCATCATTAATATCTGACCACCTTACTGTAGATCGACCTAAAGTTCCTGTTGCTAAACTTCCTGTTACTACAAAATCTCTAACAACTGTTATATGTTTTGCTGTAGGTGAGGTTGCTACATCTGCCCATAATATAGATGTTCCTATTGTCCAATACTGGATAATAGCTGTACCATTACAAGCTAAAACTGTCTTTCCGAATTGGGTAAATCTCCAAGGAAATGTGCTGGTATATCCACCTGATTTAGATTTATCATCTAATGCTTCTGTTGCTGAATTAAACTTAAATATTTTAGAAGCACCACCTGCAAATAAAACTACTTCTGTGTCCCATTTAGCTACGAATACAGAGTTTAAATCTTCTGACGCTGCTCCACTAAAATCTTCTGCGTTAGGAAATGGTTGATAACCTACTGACACAGGAATAACATTTAATGCTTGATTAAGACCACCAGCGTTATCTGGTTGGTCTGGTAGCCATTCTGTAAATTGTACTCTTTTGGTTGGCATTAGTTTACCTGACCCCCTGATATTGTTCCTGATGTTACATAGGTTATATAAGAATGTCCGTCTATAGCATTACCAGCTGCTCCGCCAGCTGCTACAACAGCTAAACCAACAGCACCTAAATTACCACCAGTTCCACCTGTTCTATTTCCATAGACATCAGATGAGCCTGCACCACCTGTTGTTCTTGTTCCATCAGAAGCTCTAGGGGAAGTGCTACCATCTGTTCTTGGTCCAGCTCCTATTCCACCAACTCCTTCTGGCACTAATTCGTTAGCTCCTGGTGATAAACCTGTAGTTCCATCTGATGCTATTATAGCATTTGAATTTATAGACTCATGATAGCCACCTGCTCCGCCACCACCACTTCCAGCAGCGTTATAAACTACACGACCACCTGCACCTCCACCACCACCTCCACCACCACCAATTAATCCATTGTTGGTTAGAGATAATGCGTATCTTGTATATAGACCTGTGCCACCAAAATCACCACCCATACTTTGAGCGCCTTCACTGTTTGAACCATATCCACCATTACCACCTCTACCAGTAATGGTTGCATCACTTGGAATTGAAAGTGTAACAGAACTTCCGATAGGTAAAGAGCCAACATCAAATGCTGGTACTGTATTATCAGTAGACACAAAATGAGTTCCTGCAGATACTGTAACAGCTACAATTGTTGGTGAAGTAATGCTTAAATAAGTAGCTAAATTAAAATCCTTTATTACTCCAGTAGTCCCCTCATTAGATAATGTAATATAAGTAACACCAAAAGCTAACTTCCAAGTTCCATCATCTTTTATGTATACTTCATTGGCTCTTTTCCAAACACCACCATCTTTAATGTGAATTTCTTGAGCTTCTTTATTAGTTCCACCATCATTAACACTAATAGGCATTATTAAACCTTATACCAAATATCACCATTAGCACCACCACTAGGATTTGATGTTGATACAGTTTTTGTACCAGTTGCATTATTTCCTATATCTACTACATTAATAGAATTAATAGAGCCTGCTGTTACCCATGTTCCACCAGTAATGGCGACAGCATTAGCATTTTGAGTAGACATTGTTCCTAATGTTCCAGTTGCTGTTGTTACAAAAGCTGTTGTAGCAAGTTGAGTAGTATTTGTTCCAGCTACTGCTGTTGGCCCAGTTGGTATTCCAGTTAGAGTAGATGTTCCATCTACTGTTAAATTTCCACCGACTGTAAAGTTATCGTTATCAGCTCCTGTTTGTTGATCTTTAACTTGAGCCATCATTTCTCTAATAGCGTTGTTTATTGTTGCTGGTGGACATCCTTCATTTATATTAACTCCACCTACATCTGTATTAGAGCCTGCTGTTGCTGACCAATCACTTATCTTATCTCTACTCATAATTTTATCCTATCCTTAACCAAATATTAGAACCTACAGGAACATCAGTCCAATTATCACCTTGAATATGTCCGTTAGCTACTATTGTTGCTGTTGATGATATTGAAGCATTGCCTGACCATACAGCTTTAGAGCTACCTGTTACAGTAGCAATTCCATTAATACCTGCTTCACCTACTGCTACAAATCCACCTATACCTGCTAAATTAGCTGTTCCAGAAACTGAAGCAGTACCGAATACTAATTGACCACTAGAATTAACTGTTACATTAGCTGTTCCAGTAACTGAAGCACTACCAGTTACTAATTGTCCAGCAGTAATTGCTTCTAATAATGCTGTACCACTTATACTTGCATTACCTACTACGATCTGACCAGCACTAATTGCTACTAAAGTACCTGTACCAAGAATTGATGCTGTTCCGTAAACAAGCTGTCCTGAAGTTATAACTACTAATGTTCCTGTACCTGATATAGATGCAACACCACTATGTACAGAACTGCCTAATGTACTAAATGGCGATTGTGAAAATGTAGTTATACCAAACATTATTTATCCCTAAAATTATTTATTGCTGCTTTAATCGCATCCTCTGCTAAAACACTACAATGTATTTTTACAGGCGGTAAAGCTAGTTCTTCTACAATGTCTGTATTTTTTATATTCTGTGCTTCTGTTAATGTCTTACCTTTTAATAATTCTGTAACTAAACTACTTGATGCAATTGCTGAACCACATCCATAAGTTTTAAATTTAGCGTCTGTTATAACATCATTGTCTACTTTAATTTGTAGTTTCATAACATCGCCACATGCTGGTGCGCCTACCATTCCAGTTCCAACATTAAGATCAGACTTATTAAAAGAACCTACATTTCTTGGGTTCTCATAATGATCTAATACTTTTTCGCTATAAGCCATTAGACTGCAAAACTACTTCCACAACCACAAGATGCTTTAGCACTAGGGTTATGTATTTGAAATTGAGAGCCTTGTAATGACTCTTTATAATCTATTTCTGCTTCTTGTAAATACTGTAAACTCATTGGGTCTACCAATATTGTACAATTATCTTTATCAACTTTTGTATCATCTTCATTAATTTCTTCATCAAATGTAAATCCATACTGCATACCAGAACATCCACCACCTTTAACATAAACCCTTAAATTAATATTAGGGTTATTTTCTTCAGCTATTAAATCTTTTATTTTAATAACTGCATTATCAGTAAGTGTCATTATTTATTTAGGTAGTTTCCCATAAACATGTTTCTTCATTTAAGATTGCAGTTTCATTTGGTTTAGGTGGAATAAAAGCATCTCTATCTTCATCATAAGTATGACCTATTCCTGCGTAATTCTTTCTAATAGGTGTTCCTCCATTACTATGAACTCCACCATGAGTATTATATGAAGTCTGTTTCCAAATAGCCCATCCAGTTGTGTTTGTCAAAAAAGTAATCCCATTAACTTCTTGCTCATCACCATTACTATCTAGTAATTCATTATTATGAACAACGAGAACTTCCATTACTTTTGAATTTAATCCTATTTTTGCAAAATGTGCCATAAATTATCCTGTATAAGTTCCTGTTGCGTTAAATTGTATAATTGTGTAAATTCCTGTAGTAGTAATTGTAGGACTTCCTGTAGTTGTTCCTGAATAGTTAGCTGTAGGAACACTTAATATAATAACTCCACTACCACCAGTGAGAAATGGATATGAATTTACTCCTGCTCCGCCTGAACCGCCACCTGTATTAGCTGTTCCAGCAGTATCACCTGCTCCATTTTTTCCACCTGTTCCACCACCACCTGAACCGCCAGCAGCATTACTTCCAGACCCATATCTATGTCCACCACCACCACCGCCAGCTCTTGTTACTGCACTTCCAGTAATTGAACTAGCAGTTCCTACTCCGCCTGCTCCGCCAACTTGAGCTTGTGCAGCTTGTCCAACAGCACCAGCACCACCGCCACCACCACCAATGTACAATGTTGTACCATCCCCACCAACACCACCATCATTACCCTGTGATGGAGAGGTAGTTGGTGTATTACCAGAACCTCCTGCTGCAGAACTATATCCACCGCCACCACCAGAACCACCATCATGTCCAGCTCCAGCATTAGCTCCACCTCTACTACCACCTGCTGATGATATGGTTGTTATTGATGCCTCTGATATTTGAGAAGCAGCTCCATTATTACCTGTATTACCACCAGCACCAATTGTTACTGTATAAATTTTTCCAGGAGAAAACAATTGTGTAGAAGTTCTATAACCACCAGCTCCTCCGCCACCATAAGACTCCCCACCAGCTCCACCGCCAATAACAAGCATATCTGTTAAGTAATCTCCAAAAGAATATTTTAATTCAATCATAGGTATCCATCCTTTAGTTGCACCAGAGTAAACTATTGTTATAGAAAAACTTTGTGTTTTTAATAATGGGTTAGGAGTAGTTACACCTTGATAATTTAAACTATTTTGATTAATAGTAACACCATTAGTATTCCAAGTTTTTGCATAATCTACAAATGCAATTTCATCTCCAACTGATGCTGAAGCAGGAAGAGTTACTGTACAAGCATTAGATGTAGTATCAATCCAGTAACCTCTGTTAGCTACTGCTGTTAAAGTTGCTGCAGTTACTACAGATGACTGCCATTCTAGTCCACTAGATATATCACTTGTTAAAGCCATTGTGCCTGTAGAGGCTGGCATTGTTATTGTGTTTGTTCCTGATACTGCTGGAGCTGCAACTGTAATTACACCGCTAGTATCTCCTGATAATTTTAAATTAGCCATTATTCACTTCCTTTTGGATATTGTGCTTTGACCGCTAAACAGTCAGCTATGTATTTATCTACTTGATCTTGGTCACCCTTAACAATGCCATCTAAATAATCTTCATGTGGTGGATAAGCTGATTGTCTTGCACCTAGCCAAGCATTAGCTTCTGCTTCTGCATGAGCTGCTAATTGTTCTGCTGTCCAATCTACTACTTCTGTAGTTTGAGTGCCATCTGCATGGTTTGTTACTATTGTGTTTTTTTCTGCTGCCATTTTTATTTTTCCTTATTTAAGTCCATATACTAATATTTGCCCAACATCAAAAATTTCACTACCATCAAAAGAAAAAGTTATTTCTGTAGTTGATGTTGTAAGTCCTTGATTAACTCCTGTGTTAGGACCAGGTAGACCAGTTGTTACAGCAATTGCAGATGCACTCCTTGCCAATCCAGACCTACAGGTACTAGTAACTACTCCTGAAGCTAAATTCTGAATATATAATCCATACATAGCTTGAGAAGAACTACCAGCAGATACATCCCACATAATAGATGCAGACCCCCCATTAGGAGTTAATTGTAACTTACCAGCCGTTCCACTACTACCCACAGAATAAATATCTATAAAGAGATTTTTATATCCAGTTAAACTTATAGTCGATGTAGATTGTGATGTTCCAGAAGTAGTTGTTAAAGTAGATAGTAATGTTAATCCACCACCAGCTGGAGCTGCCCAAGCATTATCACCTCTTAAAAATGTAGAGGCTGATGGTGTACCTGTTGCTGATAAGTCTGCTAATGCAATAACACCATCTTGTATTAAACTGACTCCTGTTGTTCCATTAATTGTAGTTGCCATTATTCATTTTCCCAAGTTAAAGTTTGTTCATTCCAGACATATTCTTCTCCATCATCTGGATAAGGTGTAGGTGCTTCCCATATGCAAGTAGTTTCATTTAAAGTCCATGATGGATAAGGTTGTGGTGTGTAAAAAGCATCTCTTGTTTCATCATAAGTATGACCAATACCAGCATAGTTTTTTCTAAAGTTACTATTGTATGAAGTCTGTACCCATACAGTAGTATTATCGTTATATAAGTTGTGTATAAAAGCTATACCTAATGCTTCTTGTTCTTCATTATTTTCATCTAAAATATCTTCATTATCAACAACGATTACATTAGTGACTAAATTATCTTCTATTTTTGCAAAATGAGCCATATATTATCCTATTATTGAAATTGGTAGCGAATGATAACAACTCCAGAACCACCTGCACCAGCAGCTAAACCTGAAGTGCCAGCTCCGCCACCGCCACCTGTATTTGTACCGCCTGTACCACCTACTACACTTGCTGTTCCACCTGCTCCGCCACCGCCAGAACCACCAGTACCTGATGCCGAGTTTCCTGCTCCGCCACCCCCACCAGCTCTTGTTACAGAACCTCCTGTAATAGATGATGCTGTTCCGTTGCCTCCGTTTCCTCCATTACCATTAGATGAGAATGTACCAGTTGCTCCTATAACAGAAGCTCCGCCACCGCCACCACCTGAACGCCAACTGACAGCATCTGTACCACCCTGTCCTCCTCTATTTCCTTGTCCTGCAGTTCCTAATCCGTAATTAGGGACAGCTTGCCCTGTGCCTTGACTACCACCGCCACCACCTGAACCACCAGCACGCCCAACTTCCTCCGTTGCACTGCTATCTCCTGCACCTCCTCCACCACCGCCTGTTGAAGTAATAGAACTAAAAATTGAATTAGCTCCTGATGTTCCACGATACCACCTAGCTCCAACAGCACCACCAGCTCCTACTGTAATAGAAAAAGAAGTTTCAGTAACTCCAAAACTTGTAGCAGGTCTATATCCGCCTGCTCCGCCACCAGCAGCCCAATCACCACCTGCTCCACCACCACCAGCAGCTATTACTAAATACTCAACTGTACCAACATCGCCAAGTTGGGTGACAGTAAATGTACTAGAGCCAGTAAAGGTATGTACTTTATAATCACCATCAGTAGTTATAGTTCCACCTGTGGCTTCCATCCATTTAACGATAGATGCATTTAAGCCAAAAGCTCTTGCGGCATTATTTGCTAATGATGATAGTCTAGGCAAACTGTGTTAAGGCAGCAAGTATTGTAAATGCTGCAGATCCTGTTTTAATTATTGTGTATGAATAAGAGTCAATACTATTAATATTTCCCACTGTTGGAGCTGCACCACCTTGCCATTCTGGTGTAATTCCTACTCCATCAACTTGTACTACTGTATTTCTATATTCAGCACCTGTTAAAGTTACTAAATGAACTAATGTAATAGCTTCTCCTACAGCTAATACAGAGTCTAATGAAGCACCACTTGATGCTCTAAAATTAACAGTCCAATCACCTGCCGCAGCAGATGTATAATAAACTACTGATTGTGTATTTGTATCATAATTAATTGTACCTGTTGCAGCAGTCGCTGCTACTGTTACTTTTTCTGTAGAATTAACAAAGGTAGAATAATCAGAAAGACCTGCAGATGGTAAATTAGTTAATTGTGAACCATCTCCAGTAAGACCTGTAGAATTAACTCCACCCTTTGTAACACCTGCTGATTGAAATGATATTGTGCCAGAAGTATCTGGAGTTATCTCTAACCCACCACCTGATGTTTTTGCATTTATTAAAGTTGCCATATTATAATACCACCCAAGTAGAGCCACTAGGAACTGTTACTGTTACACCACTTGCTACAGTAATTGGACCTGCCGACATTCCATTATAATTTGTAGCTATTGTGTAATTCGTAGCTACTTCATTCTTATTTGTATAAATACCATTAGTCGCAGCAAATTGTGGTGCTGTAGCATTGTTAGATGAGTCTTGTACCACAGCTTTTTCTGCTGGATAAGTACAAAATACATCACTTGTACCTGCTAAAGTAATTGCTGCACCAGAGTTACTAGACTCTAGGATTGTAGGTCTGGATAAAGTTGTGCCTGATAAAGTATAAGTGCCTAAACCTACTTCCCAGTTATCACCACTAACAATAGCGTAATAAGTAGTGTTTGCATTACCAACAACAGAAAATGCTTGAAAGCCATCTGATGCTCCTGCTAATGTAACTGTACCTGTACCTGTTGTGGTAGTAGTTTCCTTTATCCTATCTTTAACGATAAGAGCCATGTTTTATTCCTCTATGCTAATGTTACTGTTAAATTGCCTGTTGTGATCTTAAATACATCACCAGAGTCGATAGTTTTGGTTGCGTCTAGTGCTGTGTGGTATAACATATTGCCACTTGAAGCTGCATCCCAAAGACCAATCCAACCTACTGTTCCCCATCCTGCTGTTGCAGTTGGAAAGGTTGCGTCTGCGTCTGAAGCTACAGAACCTGATGTACCAGAAGCTGTTGCAAAAGAAGATGCAGTTCTAGCGTAAGAACCACCAGACACTTCTGTTCCTGTTCCAGCATCTGTAGGATTTGCTGTGTGTAAAGAAATATAAGGGTTATTTACGGCTGTAAATGCTACCCCATTTAATGTTTCGTTTAGAAGCGTTACTTCTAAATAATCTGACATATCTGCCATAATAATTTACCTCGTAGTTGTGGTTATAGACATTGGATGAGCAGGAAATTCCGCCTCATCATCTGATTTAGTTAAAGCATTAACACCTCGATCATACATTGCTGACCAAGTTGCTAATCTCTCATCATTCATCAAGAATGGCTCTGCTTCACCAAGTGCTGCATAAAGCAGTAAATCAGGTGTGTTTGCTAACCAAAGATTTGATGAAACTGTTGAACTCATATATGCAGGCTTCCGATAATAAAGAATTTGCAATGTATAAGCCGAGTCTGGTATTGGAGCAAATCTAAACTCTTGTGCTAATACTGTATAAAATACAGGTAGTCCAGATGCTTTTGCTCTTGTGTTTCTAAAAAAGTTACTTGTAGATTGAAAAGTAAGTGTTGCTATTGGGTCAGTAGAAGATATGTGCATATCTTTCATTGATAAAAAATCTGCTGGCATTTCTACTGTGCCATCTAATGCACCAGATGCTGAAACAGAAGTTGTAATTACTACTGAAAGCATTTGTCTAATTCGCAAATCTCTAGCCAATCTATCCTCTGCTAATCTAATAAATTCAGGGATAGTAGCTGTCAGATCACTACGAGCTAAATAACTTGCTATGGTAGCCTGTAGCGTTGTATAGTCTGTAAAAAATGCCATTTATATTCTTCCTGGTTTTGTTCTAAAAAATCTGTTGTCAGGGTTATTTAAAAATTCTTTAAATCTTTTCATATCTAAAATGTGAAATCCCTGCATTATTTGTTTTTGGTTTAAGTCATCAATGACTGTCATTGGAATAGATGCTATTTTATTATCAAATACATCTTCACCCCAAGTTGTTGAGGCATTATTAAATTCTTGTTTGTTATCTTCTACAATATCTGATACATCTTGTCTTGTTTCTATTACATATTTACCATCTCCAACATTATGTCTTTTTTGATGTCGGTATGATATTGGTTTTTTGTTCATAATTATCCTAAAAAGATATGCCCACCGAAGTGGGCAATATCAATATCTAAATTAAATTAGATTAAGTAGCTGTTAAATCAGCAACGATACCATGTGCTGCTTCATTATTTACTTGCAGAGTAAGCTCTGTAAGCATTTGATGGGTTGTTCTATCACCATCTTTAGATAACAAAGTAGACTGGAATGGTCGTAATGTTGCTATTGACAACATAGTTGGGTCAATAAGCAATGCTTGTTCACCATTTACTGCATAGTCAGGTGTCATAAATCTATCAGGTACTACTGACAAAACGCCAAAGTCTGATAAATAAACATCTGCTGCACCAATAATAGTAGTTTGAGCCTTTTTAGGTGCTGCATATCGCTGTTCTGCAATACCTGCAAAAGATGATACTACTTGTTTTTGATGAGGTGGAACAACCAACATAGTTGGATTACCGCCTGCTTCAAATACTTTCTTAACAGCAATTTTAAGAGCTGCTTCTGAAAATACTACTGTATTAGCAGTTAAAGTTGCAGTTCTTATTGCTGTACCTGGAGCTCCTGTAGGAGCTGCTGGTTTGCCAGCAGCTACTGTTGTTTGAGCCGAAGTCCAGTTGGTTTGGATCCAAGTTTGGATAGAAGCCAATTTACGAGCTGCTACTGCTGAACCAGTTACAGGAGCTACATTACCAAGAATAGATTTCTCTATATCTCGTTTTAGCTCTTGTCCTGCTTTTGCTAATTGATAAGCTGTTTCAGTCTTACGACCTGCTTTATCAACTGCATCAAGAGTGCCAGAAACATTTACTACTTTACCCATTATTTGAGTTTTATTTACAGCTTGAACTGTAGCTACTGGTGTAAATGATCCAGCAGCATCTCCTTCAATTAATGCGTTATTAGTGGCTGCTCCTAGTGTGTCTGTTTGCCACTGGTGAATAGTTGCTGTCGCTTTTGTTTTACCAATAGACGATACAACTGGGGTTTCCGTTGGTGCAATGTTATAGATTGTGTTGGATAAATCCTCACGCAATCCTTTTGCTGGAGTATATACTGCATAATCCGATACTGCCATTTTTATTTCTCCTTACATAAAGTTTTCAAATATAGAGGCTGCATCTCTGGCATCACCAGTTTGTAGTAACCTCTGTTGTAATTTCTTTTGTTTATCAGTTACTGACTGCTTTACCTTTGCTCCACCTTTAATCATCTTGGGAGCATTAGCTACTTTCTTTTTAACGCCAGCTTTACCTGCCATTAATTTATCGTATTGTGCAGCTTTATGTAACACTAAAACATGGCGTGAGTCATAGACTTGGGATAATTCCTCATCTGTGAAACCTACCTTTTTACCATAGCTACGAATATCATTTCTGATTTTTTCGCCTTTGGTTTTGTCTGAAAACTCTGGCAAGGATTGTGTTAGTTTTTGTGCTTCGGCCTGTACATATTGTTGCATTTGTGCTGATCTATCCGAGTTTTGCTGTTGAGCAATTCGTTGTTGTTCAGCTTGCACTAATTGTAGTTGGTCTTTTTTTTCGGTCATTTCTGCGACCTTAACTGCATATCCTATTGGGTCGTTCTCTTTTAATTCAGTTAAATCTTCTTTAGTTGCGTTACTGCCAACCAAAAATTCTTCTACTGATTTAAGTTTTTGAGAGTAGTCATCTCTAACTTTTCTAGCCTCAATAATTGCTTTAGCTTCTTGGTTAATAACCTTACGCTGTTCAGCAACTTCTTGAGTCTTTTTTGTATAATCAGAGCCAAGCTGATAAGAGGTAACAAGTTCATCAAGGGTAACTTCTTTTTCTTCACCAGCAGCTTTCACTGTGAAAGTTTGTTCTTCCTCAACTTCTTCTACTTCTTCTTCACTCTCGGAGTCATCTTCAGTATCATCTTCAGCTTCTTCAACTTCTTCAGTTTCTTCAGCTTCTAATTCTTCTTCAATTTCCTCTACCTCTGCTTCTTGTGTATCTTCTTCCTTTTCAGTTGGTTGCTCTTTCGAGTCCTCTGGTGTGGATAACATACCTTCAAATGCAGTTGTTGCTTCTGATATTGTTAGGTCTGACCCACTTTCCGTATCATCGGAAGTCATGGTTTCTTCACTCATTGTATTTCCTTAATTGCTCTTTAGGTAGAGCTTCCCATATAAGCTAAATGCTTATAATATCTTCCATGATTTATCCTTAATCTTATCGCTATCTGCGACAGATTGAAGTCTAGTCATCATGCTGTTTACTGCCTTAATCCTTTGATAAGCTCTTTCTCTTATAGCTACATCTTCTGGATTAGAATTTTCTATTTCATCAAAACATTCTTGAACCATATCTTTTATCTCATCAAGAAATGCTTGGTTAATTAAAATACTTTTAATTTCTAATTTTTTATCCATATATTATTTTTCTGAATGTCTTAAATTATGTTCATAGATTAAATGCTCTAATTGTTGTGTTTTATCTCTTAATACTTTGACTGTATTTTCAAGAAAGAAAAGTTTAGTATTTTGAATATGATCTGATGAAATAGGTTTATCCTGATTTTCACTCATATCTTCTTCAATTCTTGTAATGTCCTGTGATGAAGTTGTGCTTGTATTTTCTACTGCACTAATTCTACTATCTAATTGTGAATATGCCCAAACACCTAAAACGATAGCTCCAATTAACTGAACTAGAAAACTTAAACTAAAATTAACACTTGAGTTCTTTTCTATCTTCCCCATTACATTCCTGCAATGTTATTGATCTTATCTAATGCGTTTACAAGCTCTTTAGATTGAGCAAGGTCATTTTTATTATCATCATTTTGAGTTTTTTGTGCTAACTCTAATTGTCTAATAGCCATTTCTTTTTCAAATTTTAATTTCTCTTGTTCTAATTTAATTAAGGCTTTAGAAGCATCTAATTCCATTTGTTGTTTTTCTAATTCAAGTTCAGCCATTTTTGCTTGCATTTGCATTTGAGCTTTTTCTTTTTCTACTTCTGCTAGTATAGCTGCTGCTTTAGTATTAGAATCTTCTTCTGGTGGAGCTTCTGCTGCTTGTTTAGCAAGGGCCATTGCTTGTTCTTCTGACACTTCCATAAGGAAAGTAGAGTCATCTTTAAAGCCTGCCATATTTATAAATTTTGCTAATGTATCTCTATATTGTTTTAGATTTACTAATGGATTATCTAATCCGTAACCTTTAATCACTTCTTCTTGTTTAGTAAGAATCATTTGCATAGTGGCTAATTGTTCTTGCTTACCACCAGTACCTAATCCAACATTAACAGTTACATTATATTCAGTAGACCATTCTCTTGGGTTCATAGGTACAAATTTATTATTTACTTTAATAATCCTTTCTTTGTTTTGATACTTACAAATCAGTTGTAATATGCCTTTAAATAAACTTGTAACTCCTGTATCAGCAAAAATACGAGATATTAATTCTAATTTACCTTGTGAAGCAGATGTCATTGCAGATACTGCTGTAGCAGTTACATTAGAAAGTATGTCAGGATTTAATCCTTGTTGTGCATCACTCACACCTGTTCTTTTAGCTTGAACAGAGTCTAAATATTCCAACATAGGGAATGATTGTCCAGCACTAGATTGAACTGTTAATGGTACTAAAGCATTAGGGTTCTTAATTCTAACTACACCACCTGCTGTAGATGTTAATAAATCATCAAGATTAACTTGTCCTTCAACTGCACCTACACGATAGTTATTAGTAAGATATAAATTGTCTAGCATTTGTCTAGTAACTGTAGATTTAATTAATTGTAGATCAGTAGCTCTATCAGCTAATGATTGACCAAAGAATTTATGAGGGATAGGGATTGGGCAAACACTATGGAATGGAATATAATCACATTCCTCTTGCATTAATATTTTATTGTCTGCATAACAAACTCTGTGTAACTCGGCTATACCATCCTCATCCAAATCTGTTCTAACATAACATTCATAATACTCAACCAATTCCATAGACTCATCTTCAGAATTATTAGTATTAAATGCTATTCCAGCAGAACCAAACCTTGCAACCCTTTCTGGAGTAAAGTCTAATGTATCTCCAGTAGATAATGTTTCCACTACATCTTTATCATAACCCATAGCAATTAAATCACTACGAGTAACTAAACTTCTTTGTGCTACAAACGAAGCATCCTCAATTGTTGTTGCTCTTTTATCTATTAAAAATTCTTCTGGTGCAACATTTTCTACTTTTACTTTAGAGAAATCTTTAGTACGCTTACATTTAATATTATAATAAACATTAACAATGGGTGGTACTTCCATCATCATAGGCATACCCATTTCATCCATAACAGGTTGTCCTGTTTGTGGATCTATCATTGGTTGTGGTTCTTGCTCTATAACTTCTTCTACTTCTTCTTGTTCTACTACTTCAACTTCTTCGTCTTGCATTATCATTGCAAGTTCATCTTCTGTTAGGTGTTCATACTTCTCTTTAGTAACATCTTTCTTATCATCCCAATATGCTTTTACTACACCAACTTTTTGTAGTAAACCATCTTTAAACCAATCGTGCATTATTTCAAAACCATTATTATCTTTATAGAAAATATGATTTACATACGCTGTAATTTGTTCTGCTAAAGCACCATCACCTTCATTAACTGGTTCAAACTCTACTGATTTTGATGATGAAGTAAATACTTTAATTACTTGAGGTAATGCACCATCCACTACTTCTGCGACTTCTCCAGTTACAATTTGTGAACGACCTTCTACTTCATTACCATAAGGTTCTCTTAAATAATATTCAAGAGCTACTTGTCTTTGCAAACTTGTTTCAGTTTGAATAAAACCTAATGAGTCATCAATATAAGAACCGATTACATTAACCAAATCCCTACTATCATCAGAATTTACCTTCATATTTTTTTTGTTATATGCCATTTATACTATCCATTTGGTGTTGATCTCTAGTGGTTTACTCCATGCTTCCATAGGCGACTCATCTAATCCTACTGCTAAATAACGAAAAGCATCACTTGCGTGAGATGCCCAATCGTGAAATGGTCTGTCATGGAATACATTTCTTTTTTCATCAAACACCCTACGATAGTTACGCAAAGCATCTAATCCCTGTTTTGTTTTATCTTTATCGAACCAGCAACGAGGTAATATCTTACGAGCTGAAGCTATACCATCCATTATGGTTAGTTTACTAGCAATGGTAATATTTAACCCAGCTTCCTCTAATATTTCCTTTCTTGATTTTCCTGTGCCTAATTCTCTTACAGCAACATCATGAGGTAAAATGTGTGTTGCGTACATATAGTCATGTTCTCGTAGCCAATTAACATAGTAATCAAGACCTACACCATGATTTTCTGTAAAATCTATAAGTCTTATTTCTTTGTTTACTAGCTGTGCTACCCATATACTGGTACTATCTGAAATTCCTAAATCCCATCCTGTGTATGTTCTTGCTAATTCATCTTTAGGAATATCTATGATCTGTTTTCTTCCATCTAAATCATTAATAATAGATGAGTAATAAGCTCCCTCTACTGGAGCATTAAAGCTACATTGAAATTCTTGTTGGTATTTATCCTCACCCATTTCTGCTTTAGCAGCGAGTAGTTCATCTTTATCAAGTATATTTGTATCTGATGCTTTAAATTCTAATAGTTCCCAACCTTCTTTTCTATAACCTCTATCTCTTAAATCTTTAAAGTGGTTCTGTCCTCTGGGCGTACCCATAGAAACACAATATCCAATTCTATCTGCTAGAGCAGGTCTAATAATTTCTGTAAATAATGTAGGGTTTATATTTCCTACTTCATCTAAAACACATCCGTCTAAATAAATTCCACGCAGACTATCAGGATTATCTGCACCATATAGAGATACTCTACGACCCATAAAGTCTACACGAAGTTCAGCTATATTAGCCTTACCACCTAATGGTCTGGTGTATTCTAATAGGTAATCCCATGCTATTCTTTTAGATTGGTTATATGTTGGTGCTATATAAGCAAATCTTGGATTAGGCTTCTCACATTGTAATGCACTATGTATTAGTTGATTGATAGCACATACAGTTTTACCCATACGCCTATGTGCAACTACAACTACAAACCTATTATCTTTAACAAGTTCATGTATTTCTTTTTGTGGTATTCTGGCTTTATAGCCTGTTGATACTTCTTTTTTCATAATATGTAACTCTCTTAATGAGGTCGTTACCCTATATTAATTTAATTAAACACAATCACCGAGAGATTCAAACCATCTGCGTAAATCTTCTTGCCGTTCTTCTTTGGTTTTTTGTACATCTTCTTTTTTAGGTTCAGGTTCATCAGTCATTAATAGGCTCACATTTCTGTATGCGTAAACATCCTAAATCAATTATAAAATATTTATAATTAGTACCTATATCTTCGTGAGCTAGATTTTCTTGATATTTAATATCTTCGTACCACTCCACTCCAAAATGACACCCTAAAAATAAATGACATGACCACATAATTTATAACCTATATTTGTTTGCTTCAATTGATGACGCTGCAATATCTTCTGCTAAACTTCTTTTCACAGCTCTCTTTTCTTTAATTATTTTAGTTGCCACTTTCTTTTGTTTTTTATTGTGCATTTATAGCCTCACGCATATCATCATAACCTAAATCAATCATTTTGTTTCTTTCACTATTATTGTATTGCTGAAACATATCAATAAAAGATCCTGAATCTAAAGGTCTGCCTGTTTTTGTTATAAATTTATCTGCCTGTCTTAATAAAGGGAATCCCTCTCCAATCTCTAGTCCTTCAGCATATGCTTCTTGATTTTCTGTTGGAAAGTCATCAGATATATTAATATCATTACCACCCAAATTAGGACTCCTTATAAATCCATCTGCTGATAAAATATTTCCATCAGGTAAAATAGTTTCTCCTTCTTTTAAATTTCCTTGATGCCTATAATTTTCAGTATCAGAATTATCTGCTAGCATCATATCGTATGATGGCATATCATTAACTTGTGGTTGCATAACAGCATTACCTTCTGGGCGAAAATTCCCTAGTAATCCTATCATTTCTTGTAAGTCTGGCAATTCAATTACTGTTTTATTTTCTTTTGGTCTTAATGTTTCAACTGCATCAATAGCCATTTTTTTTATTAGCTCTGATACTGACATAGTGGTATTTGGGTTATTCATAATAAAGTCCTAAAAATTATCCTGCAAAAAATTTGGAAATGGCATTTTTTAATCTATTCCTGTAATTACTTTGATATTAATGGGCGCACCCCCCTCTCCTGTTAATTCTGTTGTATTCTTTTCACTCCATTGCGCTCTAGTCTTTAACCAGAAGATCATAGAAGATGTATCACCTTGTTTAGCTTTCTCATATAATGTGCCTGCGACAGCAGCGTTAGCTTCTATACGACCTTTCTCTAACTCATTCTTATAATGCTTTTTAAGTGTGTCATTTGACATTCCCATGACTAATGCAATATCTTCATACCTAGTACCTACTATAGATAAATTATAAACTTCCGCGCGGGTATCCGATGTTACAAGGTACGCGGGTCGACCCACTTTTTTACGCCTGGGAATAACTTGCGCATGAGTTTCTTTATCTTTATCTTTATCTTTAATCCTTGCGATTATATTGATTGGACCGCTATCGATTATATTATTATCATTCATTATTTATTATATGGCCTTATTCCATTTAGTTATAAGATCAATCATTATATATCATTATTGGTTATATATGCTCTAATACTTGCGCAATCAATCCAGGCGCTATTTAGCTATTATATAATGCTATCCTATCAAGTGCGTAAAGAAGTCTTTACATGAGTTGATTGTGTGAGTTGTTTTTTTACCACTTTATACAAAATTATGCAATATATTATTAAATATCTATTGTAAACCTAGTTTAACAATGCTAGAATAACAACATGGTTGATAGTATTTTATGCTTTATAACTACTAAAAATATCTCAACCATTGATTTTACAGGGATCTAGTAGTATCAAGCTAGATCTAATTTAACATTAATAAGGGGTATAAAATGATTAAATTCAAAGATAAAAATACAGTATTAAAAATGAATAATATTTTATATTGCATTACTCAATCTAATGAGCAATTAAATAAATGTTTTTCATATGATGATAAAGATATTAACGCTTTATCATCTGTATTTAATATTCCAAGATCAGATATAAAAAAGATATATGATAATTTTTTTACATTAATTAACATTAATAGGGGTTAATATTATGAAAGTTGAAAACATGGTAAGTAATAAAGGCAACTCAATACCCAATCAATTTATTATCCATGATCATGAGAATGAATGTAGTTATTTTCAATCTTATAATTCTATGATAGTTAAAAAATATTATGATATTGAAAAAATATATCTTGATATTAAATTTTGGGATCACTCAAAAACTACTTCAAAATATCGTAATATGTTTCTTGATATGAAAACTCAAGAGATTAAAAAGGGTATTAAAGAAGGTTCTATAATTTTAACTAACTTAAATTAAGGGGTATAAAATGAAAGCTATCACGATTTTAATATTCACACTTCTAATATCATTGGCAGTATTATTTATGCTAATGGAATTTTATTTTCTATCCATGCTATTTAGTGGCATGGGTATTTTACAAGTATTCTATCTTGAATTTAATAAATAAGGGGTTAATTATGAAACTAACTAATAAAGAAAAGATTGATAAAGCAAGAGCAAAAAATCCAATTCAAGACTATTTTTTAAATCCTCATTTTGAGGAAGTCGCAACAAAAAAAGAAAAGAAGTTTGTTGAGGATCATTTTGAATTTATAACAATTAAATAAATAATCAATCTTAAAACTAAACAACCCCTTTAATTAGGGGTTTTTTTTGGCATAGGAATACATATAACCCCGTATTATATCAAAAAAATGAGTTGAAATCTAGTCTTATATACAAAAAAGGCCATAAAGATCATTTTTAAGCCCATAGTGTAAAGCAATATTAACTAATACTAGGGTATTAAAACATTTTTTAAAGGCCATAGGGGTTAATTGTAGCAGAATTTTTTATTATAAAGCTTGAAATTTTGTTAAAAACTATGATCTTATGAAAATAAGATATAGATATAAGCTTTTAAAAAGGTAAAATTCTATTATTTAATAAAGATAAAAATAACATTTATTAAACTAGTGATAACATTTATTTAATAAAAATAAAGATTAACAGTTGATGTGTAAAGAATTACGGATTTTACGCTATAATTTCACGCTGGTCAAGTGTCAAAAAAGCTTTACATTATTAAAAAAGGGGTATATATTAAATATTGTGCAAGTTTGATTAACAATATATAAGGAATAATTATGAGTAAGATTATTTTTAGTTATGGCAATAAAACTATAGAAAAAGATATGAATGACATTAAGACTGAAAAAGATGTTAAAAATGCTTTTCTAGGGTTAGTTAAAAAAGATAAAAAACTTAAAAAAGAAAAGAAATAATTATGATTGATTTTATTATATTTGGAATTGTTGATAATGGTGTAATGATATTGGGCGCATTTACAGGGTATGAGGTTGAGAAGTTTTTACCTGAACGCTTTAAGTTAGGCGCATTAATGCCTATCGTAGGCGCAGGTATAGGCAATGCAACCTCTGACTTTCTAGGTGGCCTTGCTTCATTAAATATGCCATTAGCAATTGGTAGTGGGTTAGGGTGTTTGATCGGACTTGCCTTAATACCATTGTTTAATAAGAAGTTTAATGTAAATAAGGGGTAAAAATTATGAATTTAGAAAAAATTAAATGGGCGAAAGATGATAACGCTATATATTTTTCACCGCTTGATCTAAAAGTAACATTAAAAAGAAGTGAAAATTATTTTTTATGTTCTTGGGATAATTTCAAAATCATCCAAGTACATACTAAACAAACATTAAAAAATGAGTTCGCAGCGTTATTTGAAAATGATTTAGATAACGCCTGGTATTTTGATCGAGAATGTTTTTTATTGGAAGATTTAATTGATTATTTAATCGAAACAGTATGTTTTGATAGGGTAACTAATGAAAATATGTCTATTCAGCTTATAAAAGAGGGGGAAAAGTAATTATGAAAAATGAAACTTGGTTAGAAGAAACAAAACGAAAAGGCCACAATAATAGAATTTTAGGTTTTGTGATCGGTGTTTTATTCACATTAAGTGCATTAATAATATGGGAGATTTTATAATGAATGAAAAAGAAAACTGGGGTAGCAATTTACCACCTGATTTAAAAGATGCAGAGGAAGTTGAGTGCCACGAATGTGGGGATTACTTTATTCAGGAAACTAATCCTGATGATTTTGTTTGCAGCTCATGTAAAAATAATGAAGATTGTGATGAAAGTGATGAACCAACTTTATTAGATGCAGATTATAGAGGGCATGATTATGGCAATGATTGATAAAAAAACAAAAGAAATGCTACCACAACATGATTTATTGTGTTAAATTCAATTACTTTAACAATTAAGGAAAAATTATGAAACTGAATGAAATTTGTAAAAAATTAAAAGTTACACCGAACCAATTAGCAAAAAAGTTTGATCCACCTTTATCAAGACAAGCAGTTTTTTATTGGAAAACTACAGGCATACCTCAACTTCGACAATATCAAATAAAGGAAATGATAGATGATACAGAGAGAACAAATACTATCGAGATTTAAGAAAGTTTACGCATCAACTAACGATAATTCACAATATCAATGCTTATGTCCTAGTCATGATGATAAAACCGCAAGTCTGGGAATTAAGTTTGATGGCGATAAGGTAGTGATTAATTGTTTTGGTGGGTGTGAAACTGGAGATGTCATTCAAGCAGCAGGATTAAGTTGGTCTGATATTATGCCCAATTCTGTTGATAATGACTATAAACCAAATAGAAGATTTAATCCTTTTGCTGTACTAAAGGCCATAAGTAATGATGTTTTATTTTTATGTTTATGTGCAAGTAGTTTGAAAAAAAAGATCCCTCTTATTGATAGTGATTATGAAAAATTGTTAGAAATGACATCAAGATTAAGAGGAATTTATGACGACATTAAATGAGGAAATGAATAAATTAATTATTGGCGATAAGGATATAGATAATTATTTTGCAAGTCGTGATAATGATGAACATTATAAAATTAAAAAACCAAGTCATTATGTAGATGATGTTCAAAGTTATTTCAGAAATGATATGTATGGTGGAATTAATTTACCATTTGATTTTACAGAAGATAAATTTAAAATTAGATTTGGCGAAACTTCTATAATCACAGGATATTCTGGGCATGGTAAAACTGCTTGGCTTTCTTTTATTATCTTAAAACTTCTTAATGAAACTAAATCAATGATTGCATCTTTTGAAATGCTGCCAAAAGCTACTTTAGGTAGAATGTTATTACAGACTGGATTACAAGATCCAACTGATAACGCCATTAAATCATTTGTTCAAGGGTTAGATGAAAAATTATATCTATATGATGCAGAAGGGGAAACTAGCGTTGAGAAAGTAATAAGTGTTGTTTTTTATGGTGCTGAAAAACTTGGAATAAAAGTATTTGTAATTGATAGTTTAATGAAATGTGGTATTAATGAAGATGATTATAATAAACAGAAAAAATTTATAAACCAATTATGTGTGGCAAGTAGAGATTTAAATATAAAGATATTTTTAGTCTGCCATAGTAGAAAAACATTTAATGAGCATGGCGAACCAAGTAAGTTTGATGTTTTAGGTTCTAGTAACATTACAAATTTAGCAGATAATTGTATTACAGTATTTAGGAACAAGGCCAAAGAAGAAATTTTAAATTCTGAAGATCATGACAAAAAAGAAGAAGCTGTTAATTGGCATGACGCAAAAATATATATAAACAAACAAAGGCATGGTAATGGATTTGAGGGAAATTTTGGTCTTTATTTTGATAAGCATACATTTAGATTTGGAACTAGAAATTTTATTAAAAAACTACAAGTAAATAATACTTATAAAGATAAAGGATTTTTTTGATAACTATATTATTAGGCCTGTCTTTAACAGTAATGATTACAACAGCATTATCATGTTGGGTAGGCTTAATATTATTTGGATTAAAAGTTTTAAAAGAAAAAACATTTGATATTATGGTAAAAAAGGATTAACATAGAGTAGTAAAATTAATTAACCTTTAAAAAGAAGGAAAATATTATGAGCAAATCAAGTGAAATGGCATTAAAAGTATATCAAGAACAGTTTGAGCAAAACGAACAAGCTAGAGATATGCAAGAAATATTAGATCAACAAGCACATCAAGAACAATTAAAACTACAAGAAGACCAAAGTGAGTTTGATATAGATAAAATAAACAAAGCTATCCGCAGATTAAATGAATTAAACAAGGGGATATTATGAGTAAATACAAAGACTTAAGAAAGATTGATGTATCTAAACATACAGAAAAGAAAGGACAATTTACTTATTTGAGTTGGGCATGGGGGGTAGATATATTATTACAACATGATGGTTCTGCGACATGGGAATATAAAGAGCCATTGACTTTACCTGATGGAAGTATGATGGTGTTCTGTTCATTAACAGCATTTGGTAAAACAATGACAGCACAATTACCTGTACTTAATTTCAGAAACCAAGCTATTAAAAATCCTAGTACAATGGAATTAAATACAGCTATGCAAAGATGTTTAGCAAAAGCAATTGCTCTTTTTGGAATATCACTTCATTTATATTATGGAGAGGATCTTCCAGAGGGTGATGTTCTGGAACGCATAGAAAACATTTATAAAGAACAAGGTATAGATGAAGCTAGAAAATATTTTAATACTCTTAACGAAGTTGATAGAAAACTTTGTATGCCTTTTATAGAAAAAGTTAAGGAGAGTAAATAATGGAAATTAATACTCAAGATTTATTAAAACATTTAGAAAGTTCCGCAACTCAAGAAATTGTTAATTATGTAAGGACTAATATATATGAGGATTTTTTAGCAAAATCACATGATAAGAATAAGTCTTTTAATATAGGCGTGTATCAAGGTATTTTAATAGCAACAGACCTTATAAAAAACCATGAAAAAGAGCTTGTTCGCCAAGAAAGAAGAAATAAATCATTGGAGAAAAAATAATGAAAATAGATATTAGAGAAAGTGATGTAGTATATATTGAAATAAAACGAAGTAATGGAAAAGTGTGGGTTATTTGTGTTGATGACTCAACTGGTGAAAAAATTATTAAATCATGGATAAATACTGCTGATTAGAGGAGAATAAATAATGGAACAACGAAGTGCTGAATGGTTTTCTGCTAGATTAGGTAAGGTTACTGCTAGTAAGATAGATGACATTATGGTTAAAACTAAATATGGCGAGTCGCAATACACCAAAAAGTATAAACTGCAATTAGTTACTGAAAGGCTTACTAATAAGGTAGTTGCTGTATTTATGAACTCTGCAATGGCTCATGGTGTGGAGTATGAAGATGAAGCTAGGGTTGAGTATGCCAATAAAATGAAGTTATTGATCGGAAAAGATGTTAGAGAAGTTGGCTTTATAGACCACCCTAGTATAAATATGAGTGGTGCTAGTCCTGATGGCCTAGTTGGAGATGAAGGTTTGATTGAAATTAAATGCCCTCAACCAATGACTCATACAGAAACATTAGAAACAGGCGTTATTGCTAAAAAACACATTCACCAGATGCAGTGGCAAATGGCTTGTACAGGAAAGAAGTGGTGTGATTTTGTATCTTACCACCCAGACTTTCCTGGAAAATATAAACTCTTTATTAAAAGAGTTGAAAGAGATAATGACTTGATAAGTCGTTGTGAAGTAGATGTTATTAACTTTTTAAAAGAAGTTGATGATAAAATTAAAACAATCAAGGAGAATATTTAGCATGGCAGAACAATATGACAATAAAAATCGTTTTGTTTTATTTAAAAATGATAAAGACAAAGAAACACAACCTGATTATACAGGCACAATAACTTTAGCTGATGGATCTGAAAAAAGATTAAGTGCTTGGTTAAAGGAGTCAAAAGCAGGTGCTACTTATATGAGTGGAACTATGAGTGATCCTTATAATGGCTCAAAGACTAATAATCAATCTTCACAGGAAGTACCAGTAGCAAAGGTTGAAGATATGAAAGATGATATACCATTTTAACTAGGGGGAAGGGGAGTGAAAGCTCCCTTTTTTTTAATGATAAAAATTATTCAAAGCATTATTACAAAAGGCCTAGTAATTTATTTGATTACCATTGCTGTTTGTTTTAAAGTATGGGATATTTACACTGTTCATAATGAAAATCATTTTAATTATGTATGCAACGAGAAAGGGAAGTTGTTTAAAAGTGCAACGCCAAATAGTAATGTTTTTATAAAAATGCAACATGAAACTTGTATGGAGAGAAATTATGAGTGAAGATAAAATAAATCCAGATCATTATAAATCATTAAAAGGACTACAATGTATTGACTGTGTTGAAGGAGTGGTAGAGGGATTAACAGGAATTGAAGCTACTGATACAGGAAATATTATCAAGTACCTGTGGCGTTGGAAAAATAAAGATGGGGTTGAGGATTTAAAAAAAGCTAAATGGTATTTAGAGCATTTAATTGCTCATGTAGAAAATGATGTTGAAGTATTAAAAACAATGAATGACATTATATTTGAACAAAAATTTGACGAATTACATGACGAGGATTGATTTAAGAAAACCTCATTTGTGTAATGTATGCAAAGAGAAAGGTACATTTTACTATAAAAAATGGTGGTGTGGTCATAACAAATATTTGGAAGGCTATTGTAAAAATAGTAAGGATAAAAAATGATAACTTGTCTGAAGTGTGAAGGCGTTGAAATGGATTGGGAAAAAGATGATAAACAGTTAAAAATGTCTGCTTATGTTTGCCCACTTTGTAATTTAATTATAAATGTTAATTGGAAGAATAATGACCAAAGGAAAAGAAGCCTTAAAGAAAAATAAGGAAGAATGGAAAGAGCATAAGTATATAGTTGAAGGTTATGGGTACATGATGGTTTACAATAAATCAGAGTTTCAAATTATTCATGAGTTAAGTGGTCGAACTATTACCAAAGGAAAGTTTAAATTTTGAATTACTTATCTGTATGTAGTGGAGTAGAAGCAGCGACTGTAGCCTGGCATGATTTAGGTTGGAAGCCTGTAGCATTTTCAGAAATCGAGAAATTTCCAAGCGAGGTATTAGCACATCATTATCCTGATGTACCTAATCTTGGAGATATAACTAATTATAAGGAGTGGAATTTTGGAGAAAAAACAATTAACCTTGTGGTCGGAGGAACACCCTGTCAATCATTCTCTGTCGCAGGACTCCGTAAAGGACTTGAAGATCCAAGAGGCAATCTTGCCCTCATCTTTTGTGGAATTCTTGATAAGTTTAGACCCAAGTGGTTCGTTTGGGAAAATGTGCCAGGTGTCCTCTCCTCAAATAAGGGAAGGGATTTTGGTTCATTCCTCACAGCGGTGGGCGAACTCGGCTATGGGTATGGGTACAGAGTGCTTGATGCTCAAAACTTCGGAGTCCCACAGCGAAGGCGTAGAGTCTTTGTTGTCGGACATTTTGGAGACTGGCGACCTGCCGCAGAAGTATTATTTGAGCCAGAAAGCTTGTCAAGGCATATTGAGGAGAGCAGAAAAAAGAGGAAAGACACTCCCAAAGACACTACGCTTGGCATTAACACAAGTAGCAGAAAAAAAATAACTCATTTGTTACATCAAGACCAAGTAAGCACTTTGTTAGAAAGAGATTACAAAGGATTAAGTTCTGATAGTTTAGATACAAAAGCTATTGTTGAAGTTTTTGAGAACCATCCAGCAGATAGTCGTGTAAAACAAATGGGTGACACTTGTCATTCAGTAACTGCAAGATGGGGTACAGGAGGAGGTAACATTCCTTTTGTATTAAACAATCCTATTGCTTTAGCTGAAAACACTATTGGTAGACAGCCATTCAATGGTGGTAATGGAAATGGATTTACTGAAAATGGCCCTATGTACACATTAAATGCTACAGGGGTACATGGAGTTGCACATATGTTTAAAATTAGAGGTGGATCTCCTGTAGAAACAGGAACACAAGGTGGAACTCCTGGCAAAAAAGCAGGTAAAGGCTATTTAGGACAAGACGAAAAAACATATACTATTAATACAACTCAAGACCAACATTTATTTAATAACATGGCAGTAAGAAAATTAACACCAATTGAATGTGAAAGATTGCAAGGTTTTTCTGATGGATATACAAACATTAAAGAAAACTGCCCAGATGGGCCTAGATATAAAGCAATGGGAAATTCTATGGCCGTACCTGTGATGAGATGGATTGGAGAAAGAATTAAAAATTATCAGGAGTAAATTATGTTAGCTGAAGGATTGTTTATATTAACTGTAAGTTTAAGTGGTAACTATGATGACCTAGAATATGTAGGGAATTTCATTGACTGCCCTACGGCAATGATCTATTTCAAAGAAAACTGTTCAGAATATAAAGCAGCGAGTTGCACAACAAAAAAATATACCATGTTGCCACCTAATCATTTAGATGTTAATTCATTTGATTTTGATATTAAAGAAGTTCAGGGTTGTGGTTTTGTTGGAGTAGATACAAGAACTTTTACAGGAGAAGATGATGATTGAATTTATTTTATTAGTTAGTTTAAATGGTATGCCATCAGGTAATTTATACGCTGGCTCGTTCAGCAGTTGCTCTCATGCTTTTCAGTATGCAGCAGAAAATTATTCTGATTGGAAAATGTACACTTGTGTTCAAGAGTTAATTATTAATGGCTAGAAAAGTAAAACGAAATATTGTCCAAACTTATGAGCCAACTCATAAACGAACACAGCAAGGGGGTAAGATACGAAAGACCTCTACCATGAATAAAAGTTTTAAAGCAAGTTATAAAAAATATCGAGGACAAGGGAAATAATGGTTGTTGTTAAAAAACAGCTAAAAAATAACAACAAAAAGGAAAATGCAGATGGCAGTGAGTCCAACACAGAGAACGCTAAAAAGATTGAGAGAAAGCGGAGAATATCCTCTCGTGCAAGTCGTGGAAAGGTGGAACGCATTTGCAAAGATTAGACAGGACTTATTTGGTATTATAGATATACTAGCAATAGATCATAAAGGGGTTGTCACAGGACTACAGGTAACAAGTTATAGTAATATGAGCAGTCGAGTACGGAAGATAACAGAAAGTCCTGCCTTGCCCTTCCTACGAACTGCAGACTGGGTAATTTTGGTGGAAGGGTGGCGTAAGAAAGATAACAAATGGATTAGTAGAATAGTTGATTTAAGTTAAGGATATTTATATGAAATATGATCGGTTAGATGAGCAGCACAAATATCATGAATATACATTAAATAATGGTAAGAAAATATTACGATTTAAGTTATGTAAATTAATTGAGAAAACAATAGATTTAGATAAAATGACTTCTCTACAGATTGCTAAAATAATTGGTATTGATCGGCAAATTATTTCTAATATTATTCGATATTTATGCACTAAAGGGGTATTAAAATCAGAGAAAAAACAGCGCCATAATTTATATTTTGTTTCTAAAAATGAATGTTTATTGGCCCAATTATTTTATCCATTAAGTATGCTTAAAAAATTTAAAATTAAAGGAAGGAAAATCCATCATGGCTAATAAATATACACATGAAGAAGAAGAAGTCTTTATAAAAAGAGCAAAGGAATTTATAGAAAGGAAGCCAGAGGCAAGTAGAAAAAAAGTGGCAGATTACTCTGGAGTTGGAATTGCTGTATTAGAAAGATTAGAAAAAAATAGTTCATTAAAATTACCAAAAGCCAAGACATTAAAACAGATAAGGAGAATTAATAAAAGCTGGGGGATAGGTTGAGGATAGGAAGGTTGATGGTTATATTAGAGGACTGGTCTAGGTGGATGAAAACTGACTCACATAGATTAGGTTATCCTAATAAAGTATCTTATTTGTCTAGTGGTGGGGAGTCTACTGTAGATGTATTTGAACACATGATAGATAAAGCAGACAAAGAAAACATAAAAATAATAAATGCTTGTATAGATAGCTTACCTAAAGAACAAAAAAAAGCAATTTATTATAGGTGGTTAAAAGGAAACAAACCTATATTTTATGAAAGAGATTTAGGTTTAGCTATGGATAATTTATTAACTATTGTTGGAAGAAGAATTTATGCTTAATATAAAATTGGATGAAGCAACTTTTTTAAAGTCAGTTAAGTTTCATCAAGAGAATAATATTGGAATGAGAGGTCATGCGGATGGAAGTAAGGAGGAACAATTGACAGGTATTATTGGTCAAAATATTATTTGTCTTTATTTAGGAAAGCCATTTATGATCGCTGAAGGTTTTGATGGTGGGGTAGATATTACTTTAAACGACACAACAATAGATATAAAAACTATGGGTAGGAATGTTTATCCAAAATCTAATTATGTTAATAATTTAATGGCAAGCCAATTAAAATATAATGTAGATAACTATTTGTTTTGTAGTTACCATAAAAAAGATAAGGTATTAACCATCTGTGGTTGGATAGATAAGCAGGGGTTTAAAGATAAGGCTGAATTTTATAAGGAAGGTGTGATAAGAACAAGGACTAATGGCACTGCTCTGACAATTAAATCTGACTTATATGAAATAGAGAACAAAGACTTAAATGAAATAAATAATTACAAAGATTTATTAAGTGTAGGAATTGTAGCTTAATTACTCCAAAATAACTTTAACCATTTTTTAAGGCCATCTACTCTTGTTTGATCTTTTAATTTATTAAGCCAATACCTTCTTTGCTCTATAGGTTTTTTAGATAAGTTTAAGGCTTCACAATACAACATATACTCTTTACTCCAAGTATCTGTTTCAGTACCATCTGGAAGTGTTATAGGTTTTGCGTTGCGTTCTTTAATCATCAACCTCTTGGATGTTCATATAAATACTATCAATAATTAATTCAACTGATGATCCATCATTTAAGTGTATCACCATTGTATCTTCGCCATGCACCACATCTACATTGTCAATAGTTTTGTCTAGCATATGCAAAGCTATTAACTGTATATCCATTTTCATTTTCCTTATATGGGTGTAGCCGACTGTGAGTTTATTTTTTCTATAGGCTTTCTTCCTTTGCTCCATTTCCCACATTTTTGACAACATAGGCGTTGGTATTTGTTTGTCAGTGATATTTGTACTCCTCGTTTTTGTAAATGGAAGCTACCACAATTAGGGCAACACATATCTTTAGTTTCAAAATTATGATTAGGATGTATTCTAATCCAACCTTGTAATCTATTATAAACTTCTTCAGTTAGCCTTACATCATTAATATTATATTTCTTCATCAACTTCCATGCTTTAGGATTTTTAGACATGCACTCGATCCATAAAGGGAAGCCTTCATGTGAGGTTTTTTTACCAATACCTAATAGTTGAGTAATATAGTCAAGTTTATTACTAGCAAACTTAAACTTACCTCTAGCTGTAGTAATTAAATCTATATCTTTATAAGGACTAGGTGGTGGTAGTTTATGTATAAGAAATTCTTTGTTAAGAGTTGGCATATCAAAGCGTTTACCATTGTAAGTAATAATAGCATCAGCCTCATCTATGAGCTTATGTATTTCTTTAATCATCTTGATAGGTGTTGTATCAAATACACTAGAAAAGTGTACCTTCTTTTCGCCTAGCCATTTAGCTGCCCAACATAACACAGTAGAGCTTTCTATTAATTGTCCTATGCTAATGTTCTGTTGAAACAATCCCCAATGAAATCCTTGATGTGGTGAAGTTTCTATATCTAATATAAGTATCTTCATACTAATTAGTATATATCATTGCTCCGTCTTTGTTAATAACTAATGCCTGTCTGCGAGGTATTTCTTTATCTTCGCAAAAAGAGATATGCACCCATTGATCGTATTCCAGAATAAGTTGGTCATAATCAATATCGGAATTAATAATAGCGAATACAATTTCGTTAGGAGTTCCAAACTGACGACAAGTAAAGTCTGCAGCCAATCCTTTAGTGTGAGAAGATGTTGCTTTGCTACCGAGTAATTCATTAAGAGCCAAACAACGATAGCCACTGCTAATAAAAATAGGCTTATGATTAAGTAATTCACGAACATTCTCCATATAATTTGCTGTAATTAAAATATTGTCTAGTATATTATCATCTGGACAACTATTGTCTATACCATGTCTTGATGCTGTTTCAGAAAAAGTAAACTCACTTACGCTGAAGTGTGGACTTGCCATCATCATTTAGTAATGCCTTTATTCTTTTCAAAACTCCTTAATCCACCTAGACCTAACATACCCATTAAAACAGGCATCATGGTTGCTGTGTCTGCTTGAGGAACAATAATTCCAAAAGGTGCTAACAGTGGTGAGATCAAGAAATTAACTCCAAATCCTGCAACACAAACCCAAGCACAAGCTGGTCGCCAGTTTCTTTGAAACCATGCTCCTTTAGCTTCTTGTTGGTTTACTTTTATTTGTGCTAATGCTATTTCATGTACTTGTCTTTCTGCGAGTGTTGCTATCTCATGTGCTAGTTTGTTTTTAGTGTCAGCATCAGGTATAAATTTATCTAGTAATGCTGCGACTGGTCCTATAATTGCTTGTATCATTATTTAACCCATCCATAAATTAAAAATAAAATAATAGGCGTAATTGGAAGTGCTGCCAATACTGCCAATGTAATTATTACTGGTTTACCAAATAACTTATCAAAAGATTTTTGGCGAATATTCATTACTGCATCCAATTCCTAATAACTATAGATATTAACCCACCGATAAATGCAGCAATTGACATTCCAACCCAAAAGCCACCACGACTCTGATTGGCAAGGGCAAGCATTTCTTTCATATCTTTATTTAATTCATCTTGGCCTTTTTGCAGGTGTTCGATCTGTTCTTTCATTTTGCCAAACTCTATAGGGTTTATATCAGTCATTTAAAATTACCTTAAATTTATTGGGTTTTCAATTATTGGGTCAATTCCAAGAAAATCTGATATTGGTAAACCAGCATCTCTGTCCATTCTCTCATTATATTTTTCAGCTCCTTCACCCAACAAATGATGTACAGGACTACCAACTGGAGGGAATTTTCTAAAGAATCTTAAGAAATCATCTACAGTTAATTCTTCATCTTTGTTCATTGCTTTGTGGTACAATCTCATCGCATCTTCTACTGGAGCAAGAACTGCTCCTGGTGGCATCCATAAATCCCCACCCCAATCTGAAATACTACCATGAGATAAACTTTTATCCCATGCGTATTCACTAATACCAAAGTTTTTAAGTATATTAAATAACCATTTTTGTGGAATTTCATTTATATTAATATTCCTTCCTTTACCAACATCATTTGCTAATTCAACTACAGTATTTCCACCACCAACTATAGCTGCATATCTAGTAGCTCCAACAGTAGCCTTTCCTACATTTCCTTTAGCGGCTTCGTCTATAATAGTTCTTTTCATAATATCTAATTGCTTTATAGTAAATGATAGCAGGGCATAAAATGCACGACCATTTTTCATATTCAAATAATGCAAAGGCATTTCTGATAAAGATATAGGTTGTGTATCAGATAATTTGTGCCACATAAATAGTCTTACATTATCTGTTAATTCACCAGATTTTAATGCAGTTTCAAATGCTTGGTACTCATCACCATAAACTTTACCCCATTTATTTCTAAAAAGAATCTTTGAATTTTCTCTATTTTTTGCTGCAGCCTTACTTATTACTTTAGGACTAAATAAATCACGAGCTTCATTCCAAGCAGCATTAATAGTTGTTTCTTTTCCTAATTTATCTACTCTTTTAAAGCCAGATACCCCTAAACCTTTATCTAATACTTTAGAAGATAATCTACTTTCACTTTGTATTTCGGCAGTAATTACATTATCAAGACCTACATCACTTAATTTTGCTATCTTTTTCCCAACCAATGCTCTTACTGCATGACGCAAACTAGTTTGATTTGCTGATTGTGATATATCCCCTGATTGAACAACTGCAGAATATGGGTTTGCTATCGTTGTTAAATAAGTTATGTCTTTAAAAGTACCAACCCATGGGTCTGATGAAACCACTCCTTTTATAAGTCTTGCTTGCAATAAATCAGATAATTTTTTAAACGATTTCTCACTTAAATTTACTTTTTCTTTAGCCATTATTTTTCCAATAGACGCATACATATCTATTTTTCCAATTTCATTTTCAACTACATCTGAACCAAAGAATTTTCTTAATTCTATTTCTCTTTGAGTTTTTTTAATATAATCAGGAAGTCTATGTACTGCATCTTGATAATATGGTTGAGTTACTTCAGTTACATCTCCAGCAGTTCTTCCTTTTGAATAACCTGGCTTACCTAATTGTAATGAATTTCCACCTTGACCTTTTAAAGAGTTATTAATTATAGTTGCAACTTCATCAGATCCTAATTGATCTCTTGCTAAAACTCCATCCTCACCATCTTTTAATCCTAATTTTGCAGCTCTATTATCAAGTAATTTTTTTAAATTATTTGCTCTTACGATACCTAATCTAGCGTAATAACCATCTAAATCATCAACCTTTCTAGGGAAGTATTCACCCCTTCTTGTTATTTTTACACCAACCTCTTTAAGGTCAGTAAATATTGTGTCAAGAAGTTTATTTGTATTTGCAAAAGAATCAGTTATTTCTTCTGGACTCATTTTTAATTTCTTTATTATTTTAGGGTTTAAATTATTTAATGTGTTAATTACTTTATACCGATAACCATTATCTAAATTTCGTTCTAATTCATTATAAAGAGGTAAATCAGATTTTTTAATTTCATTAAGAACTTTAAGAAAAGGCTTTACAATTTCCAACCTTCTTTTCATATTAATTTGTTCTGAAAAATCATGTAGTCTTAATCGGTTACCTACAGGTTCAGATAATTTTTTTATTATTGTAGATACTGGAGATAGTGTATCACTTACCCAACCAGAAAATCCAGTAGCAGGTTCATATCCTTTTGCAGGATTTGTTTCTATTTTTTGCTTAATTAATTTATTATCTAAAATTCCGTATCTATTTAAAAATGTAGGAATTTCTCTATCAGTATTAATTAATGTTTGAGTTAATTTTGTTGGTGAAATATTTAACACATCTCTTGCTAATTTAGATGCAACAATTATATCTAATCCATCATTTAAGTTTTGAGCTATGTGGTATTCATAATTATTAATCAAATCATCTGCTTTTTTAATTTTCTTTTTGGTTAAATTTCTATCTTTATATATTGGTTTGTTTATAGAGCTTTTCATTCCTACAAATGGAAACATCCCTAAAGCAAGACTCCATCCAATTTGTCCACCAATTCCTACACCTTTTTCTTCTAAAAATTGTTGGCTTCCCCCAACAATTCCAGCACTTGTTAGTTGTCTACCTTGATTTTCTACAAAAGTTTTTTGTATATTTTTCCCCATTGTAGTTCTTGGCCTAAATAGTTTAGCAAGAGTATTTACTCCCCCTGTAAGAGGTAATAACTCAATTGCTGATTGAGATATTCTTTCTCCACTATCTTCTGCGTAAGGAACTCCAAGATAATTTAATCCAGGTGTTACTACTGCTTCTGTAAGAGTTTTAATTCTGAATGGTTCTTTTTTAGATGAGTCACCAGCTATTAAATCGGCAAGACCTTTATCTGAAACTCTATCTCCACCACCTCTTGCTATATAATCTTTAGCATCAAGTCCTAAATTTAATACACCTCTAACTGGTGATCCAAAAAAATCTCCTGTCTTTGACAAACCTTCTACACCACCTCTAACTGTTAGTCCTAACTGTCTTTTAAGTTGAGCAGGTATTTTTTTAGGTTGAGGAATAATTTTATTTAATAATTTATTTCCCACTCTAGGAATATTGGTTTTAGTAACTGGGTCAAAAATAGGTGTTTCATCCCAAGTTCCTATTGCATTACCTTCAGCATCTCTATCCAATCTTGAGCCTTTATAAGACTCTGATTTTTCTGGTTCAGTCGCTGATTCAATATTTTCAGTTTGTTCTAAAGGAGTATAATTTGCTTTAGCATAATCTAATGCTTCTTTTTCTGTTGCTCCTTCTGGAGCTGTAACCTCATATACATCTCCTTCTGGAGAAGTTATTTCAAATTGTGCCATGTATTATCCTTGTTATTTTCTTTTTATTCCCCATTCACCCTTACCTGGAGCAATAGATGTTCCACCAGTATATGGTTTAGGTACAATTAGATTTAAATTATCATCAGTACCCCAAAGCCAAGAATCCTCTGTACTTTCTTCTGCTTTTATTTTTTTAATAGCTTCTGAAAGAGCTTGCTGTCTAGGCATTGTTTTATTTTCTGCTTGAATATTATTTGCCATATCACTAATAAACCTTTTATCTTCTTCTGATATTGTTAAATCTAAACCAGGTTTTAATTTACTATACATGGATTTAAGGGTTTTATAATCTTCTTTAATTAAATCAGATGTAAGATTTTTAATTTTAACTTCACCTTTAGTCCCTTTTAATTCATTGTTTATTATTTGTTGATAATTATTCCATTCTTTACTTCCTTCAGCGTAATTAGATTGTTCTTCTAATAATTTTTGGTATTTAGATGGAGTAGTTGTTTTTGTAGTTAATTTAGTTATTGCACCTTGAACTTCGTTATAACTTTTAGTTCCTGGAGTTAATTTGCTTAAATCAGATTGCAATTTTTTTAAATTACTTGGTGCATAAACATTAGGTTTTACCATGTCATACATTTGAGCTATACCTAGTTGTGGGAATAATGCCATTTCTTCTTTAGTAAATGTACCATCTTCAACAGTTCCATATTTGCCTGATTGGAAATCTTTTATCATAGCAAGCCTACTAACTTCTTTATCTTTTGCTGCTTTAAATGATTTTAATTTTTCTATATTCATAACATTAGAAGATAACTTATCAAATGGTTTTTGAGCTGCTGGTATAGCTGCGGCTAATCCTGCTTTTAAATATCTTGGGTCAAAAGCACTACCATAACCTTTATCAAAATTTTGCAAACCAAAACCTAATAGTCCTTGTATAATTGCACTACGCTTACCTCTCGTATCAGCTTTGTTTATTGCGTCTTGATATTCTGTATCTGACAATAATCCAGCAGTTTTCATTGCTTTAAATTCTTCTGGAGCTGAAGCACCTAATATGTTTAAGTCTTTAAAAGAGTCCCCTACACCAGTGAAAGGATTTTCAAAATCTTTCATTAAATTAGTAAAGTAATTTGAATTGTTTGCCATGTGTATTTTTCCTATTTATTTCTTAATAATGAATAGTATTCTTCTTCTGTTATTTCTTCTTCTGGTGGAACAGGTATTCCATCTTGTACTTGTGTTTCTAATATATTATTTCCTTGATTAAATTGTTTCCTATTTAATGGTTGAATGTCAGTGTATTGATCTCTGCGTGTTGGTCTGTTAAGTAATCCCTCTGCTTGCATACCTACACCTAATTTGTCAGAAAAAGACATATCACTAATACCTTCTGATATATAATCTTTACCTTGTGTAAGTAAACTACTTAAATTATTAGTAGGAACACCTTGACTACCTGTTGTTAGTGAAGATGGGTAAGCATTTCCTAAATATGGATTTGAAAGACCTGTACCACCTGCTGTTGTTAATGCTGGAGAACCTGCTAAAACAGGAGCTGAAGTTCCAGAAAATCCTGTTCCTGTCATACCACCTAATGAGCCACTACCATATCCACCCATAGCTTTTGCAGTAGCAGCAGTAGTTCCACCTAATAATCCTGAACCTCCAGCACCTAAATATCCCATACCTTGAGCTGATGCCATACCACCAGAACCTAAAGCAGTTCCTGTAGCTACGCCACCAGATATTCCACCAGCTGCAACATTTCCAGCAGTAGTAGCTGCAGTTCCAGAAGCTAAACCTGCACCAGCAGGCATAAATGCACCACCAGCTGCTCCTAGTAAAGCACCTTTCATTCCATTGCCACCCATTTGTTTATCAATTACATAACCACCTGCAGCCATAGCTAAAGGAATCCACCAAGCCATTATTTACCACCCCCTGTTGAAGTAGTAGTCTGGTTCATTGGTGTTGGAGCTCCATAAGCTGCTTGTAGATAAGATGCTAGTTTTTGTTGTGGTGCGTTTTGTCCATAATCATATCTATCTATATCACCTTGTAATGCTTTTAAACTTTGACCTTCCTGTGCTTGGCCTACATTCATTAGTTGTTGAATATCTGAATAATCTTGTCCTGCTATAGCACCAGCACTTCCTATTGCTTGATCTTGCCTGGCTCTTTCATTAGCATAGTTCTGATAGGCTAATTCTGAACCTCTTTGAGATAAAGAATTTGCTAGATTTCGTGATGCGTTTGACTCCATTTCACCCATAGCTCCAGAACCATATCTGCCTGATGCTGATGTTCTTGAACCTATATCTCTAATAGCTGTATTAAATTCATTTACAACAGGTTCGGCTGCACTTGCCATCATAGATGCAAAATAAGGATTAGTTGCTGATAATCTATCTCCTTGTATTGTGCTTAATGCTTGATCTTGTGCTGCTGGAATAAGTGGACTGCCTGCTCTTGCTCTAGCTTCTGCCAATCCTAATGCTTCTGTTGTTTGTGCTGATTGGTCTACATAAGTTTGGTCTGGGTAATAAGTTGGCCCAGGTGCTTTATAGAGGTCTTGTGCTTCTTCTAAACCATAAGTTATATATGGTAATATTGCAGGGTCAATAGATTGTTGAGTATTAGAAGTTTGACCACCCCCACCGCCTTTATATTCTCTTAATCCAGTTACAGTATTTAAAGTGCCAGACCCACCAATTGATATTAATAATTCTGACTCTTTTTTATTAATATGTGCAAGTTCCGTATCTCCACTATCCCCTAAAGATGCAATATCTTTATATAACAGTTTTAATAACCAA
>Ga0209709_10000481_pt1 | contig 38109 bp, 31 predicted proteins | sample ArcticOcean_MG_C_2_FD_187435 | JGI IMG/M metagenome (GOLD analysis project Ga0209709, IMG submission 187435) | Marine microbial communities from western Arctic Ocean - ArcticOcean_MG_CB4_136 (SPAdes) (version 2) | ecosystem: Environmental > Aquatic > Marine > Oceanic | place: Arctic Ocean... | reverse complement strand
ATAACAGATTTCATTTTGGAGTTGGTGTCAGTCCCTGGTATGAAGATTTTCTTGCGACTGGAGAGCGCTGGGAAAAACGGGGCAAAAGAATGGATGAGCAAATAGATATTTTAAAAGGGCTGATGGGTGGTGAGTATTTCTCTTATAAAGGAGAGTTTTATGATATCCCTGAATTAAAGCTATGTCCTGCTCCAACTAAACCAGTCCCTATTCTTATAGGAGGTCATTCAAAACCAGCTTTAAGACGTGCTGCAAGAGTTGGCGATGGATGGATTAGCGCTGGACTTAGCTTGGAGGAGACAAAAAGCTTAATTGATCAAATTAATTCTTTTAGACAAGATTTTGGAACTACGAGTCATCCAAATTATCAGTTTCAGGTAATGGGCGAGGCCGCATACTCTCCTGATGGAGTAAAAAAATTAGAAGATTTGGGGGCAACCGAAGTAATAGTTGCTTTTAGAAACACTTATGAGGGCGGAGCTGACGAAAGAACTCTTGAGGGGATGATTGCAGAAATAAACTGGTATGCAGACGAAGTAATAAATAAGGCTGGTTAATAAGCAAATGCTTGTAACATAAATTTTTGTTATAACTGGCCGGGATGGCCGGATTTGAACGACGACCACCTCACCCCCAGCGAGGTGCGCTGCCGGGCTGCTCAATATTTCAAAAAATGCTGCGAAAAAAGTATATTCATCAATTATTAAAAAATACTTTTTCTCTTGTAAATTTATTTAAATAACATAATATGTCTTCGAATTCCTAAGAAGGCATGAGTATATTGCAAGATAGAGTCTAACTTTTTTGTTAAATCTAAGTAAGGATGGTATATACTCTGTTTTTTAGGATTTTAAACGTATTAAGAAAATTTGAATTTTTTTTATAAAATATTGCCACAGTGGCTCTTTTTAATACATAATATGAATTTCTGTAACAGTAATAGTAGGAGATAGGGAAAAATGGCTAAATTAAAAAATAAACTAAGTTATTTGCTTGCACTTGTGATGCCGATTGTTTCGGTCAACGCAATAGCTGATGATGAACCAAAATCTGCAGGCTCTGACGAAGCTGCAAAAGAAAGTGCATCTGGTGGTCTAAGTGCTGGCGCAATCGCAGCAGCAGTAGCAGCAGCAGCAGCCATAGCAGCAGCATCAGACTCTGATAGTAGTCCGGCACCTACACCGGCACCTACACCAGCACCTACACCTGCACCTACACCGGCACCTACACCGGCACCTACACCGGCACCTACACCGGCACCTACACCTGCACCTACACCTGCACCTACAATTATCGAGGAGTATGAAATTATTACTTCAGAAACAATTGTTGAGGACGTGACTATAGCTACTCAAACTTCTGCTACAGCCACTAATCTGGTTAGCACTTCTACAGCAACAAGGGCTGCAAAGGTTCCCGGAACTGCAATCGTTACTTCCACAGCGACAGCAACAGCAACTCAAACAGCAGCTGCAACAAGAACAGCAACAGCAACTTCTACAGTAGCGGCAGATGATTACAGAGGAGCAGCCTCGGCTTCTGACTCGGGTGACATCGCGGGTGCAGGCGAAGGCGGCGGTGCTATTTATAACATCGAAGTTATTGAAGAATACGAATACATAGAAGAAGTTGAAGTTGAAATTGTAGTCTCTGATACAGTCGACGTAGTGGTTGATGGTGAAGAGGAATATGTTGTTGAAGAAATTGAGGTAGTCTCTATAATGGTTCCAATTACTGAGGTTGTTAAGCAAACAACTACAGTAACAGGCACAGCAACTGCAACAAGAACTGCAGACGGCTCCTAGATTTAGTTACCAATAAAAAAACCCTGCAATAGCAGGGTTTTTTTTGTCTTAAATAAATGCTTCTAGGGAGTCTCCCCAATCAAAAAATTGATATATTGCCTTGTCTCTATAGATAGATAATGAATGTATATTTGTTTTAGATATATCTATTTGTAAATAAAGGGCTTCAAAAACTAACCAATTACATTAATGAGGCAGTCTATTTATAGTAAAACTCTAACTGAACTAGTGGCATCTTAGGATGAATATACTGCTCTGATCTCAATACACGGTTATTCTGATTTAACCAGTATTTATTTTCAATTGTCCACTTCAGTACATCTGTATTAATAGTCTCAACATAAAGTCTGAGTGGAGCCTCTTCAGTAAGGTGAACATAATCAGTATCTTTACCAAGATTTTTAATAGTGTAGTTTTGCTGAACAATAGCTGATGGAGATTTTAAATTAAGCAATATCTCTGAATCTTTTTCTTCATGAACACGGTTCAGGTTAAACCCATTTAGTATAATGGAATCATATGCAAGTCCATACGTCTCTAATATCCTTCCATTCTGAGTAATAATTCTTTCATTACTTTCGCTTATCCAAGTATATCGATCGCCATCAACATCAGACAATACCATCGTTGCAACTACTGACTTGCCAAGATTAATTTTCATGAAAGAATATTTCTGTGAGTCATAGAAACTTTGATTAACTTTAAAATCAACTCCGAAATAACTAGTCTTAATTAATTGCGGCAGTTGCCCATAATTAATATATGAGCAACTGGATAGGCTTAGTAATATTATAATAATTCTAATCATATAAATCAGACCAGTCTCTTGATATGCCATAGGATGATGCTTGCTCTGTAACGCCCCATAAATGATGAGAGTGAATGAGAGATGCTGCTCCATCCCTGGTTAGAGGTCTTACACCCCAACCAGCAAGCTGCTTAGAATAGTTGCTGAAGAATACTTCTAAAGGTATATAAAAATAGAATCCCTTATCAAAGCTTCCTTCTCCAAATTCCTCTTTACTAATATCTGTCATAGAAAAGAAAGCACCCATTCTTAAACCACTCTTAAATCTTCTAGAAAAATCAACATTAATACCAGAATCACCAGCTAAAAATTTTCCACCCTTCAATGCGAGAATAATCTTTGTTTTAGGCTCTTCGTAATAAAAATTTATGTGGCCTGTTTCGGTCTTATAATCCAATAAACTAAATAACATATCATAGTCTCTTTGCTGGACAGTCCATAGCTCAGCACCAATAGCAAAATTTTGATTCATGGGTCTATATAAAATTTCTCCGCCTATGCCAGCAAACATTTCCTCCAAGAAACCAGCAGAGATTTTTGTGTACAAACTTTGAGTCGGCTCAAAGAAAGCATTAAACTGCATTCTTTTTAAGTTTACTTTTTCAGTTGCTTTTAAGTATTTAACAATATCAGTCCTTACATGAGGAAGTATGCTATCAGAGGCTAATTTAAGGTCACCCATGTTGTTGTACAAGCCAACTGAGGCGCTTGTAAGGAGCTGCATATTTGATGCAAATAATAGTTCAGAGCTAAATGCTAGTCTTAAATCTCCAAAATAAAAGCCATCTGGGCCACCTACTTGAGAGCGAATATCGGGCTCAAGGCTCCAAAAAAAACCAGGAAAAACTTGCTTTGGATTGAATTCATATTTATCTGGAGCATACTTATCACCCTTAATTTTAATATTTTTTATAGCTAAGTTTGGTATTTTATCTATTCGATACTTTGAAAATGAATCCCTATCTACTTCGATAGTATTCATCAGCATACCTGCATTAATATTGGAAATCTTAAATTTTGTAATAGAAGCTGGGCTAATTTCGTCTAGTACCTGAGCTATTCTTCCGGTTGCTCTTGCGTAGCTTTGATGTTTTATTTGTGCATATAAGACTTCGTAAGTGTCATCCTCTACCGTAGCTTTCTGAAGATATAAACCTCTCTCGTTTAATGCATTTAAAGATGTTCTATAGATATTTATATCTTCCTTAGTATTGAAACGCATGATCTTATCAGCATCCTTTACTGGCACATGAGGATCATTTTTTTTGATAAATGGATCTTTCTTTCCAACACTGGCGTGCAGAGAAAAGCCAAGTGTAAAAGTATTACCTTTTATAAAGCCAACTTGTAACTTTAAAGCTCTATTTACTGGATATGTAAGCCCTATGTTAATTCTAGAGTCACTTTGGCGCACTGGCTCAAAAGCAAAATTAAAAGACTCTCTGCCAAGAGGGAAGCCTTCTTCAAGATAATTAGTTCCATCATATTCGATTTTAAGACGTGCGCCATTTAAATTTGGTATGAAGATCTCAGCGCCACCAAATATGCCCATCGGACCACTAAAGTATCGACCTGGACTAAAATCACCGCCTTGAGTATCACTGATAAAAGTACGCTGATTAAAACTATTATCAATATAAGAAAGTGGGTTTTTTAAATTATTATGACTGAGATCACCCCAACCCATTCCGAAAGAAACATCGATATTGTTAAGTTTTTTTGAGGCCACTAAATATTCTGCAGCAAATGTTCCAGTTCCTGCGATATCTCTTACACCAGCTGCAATAGAAGGAAAATAAGAAGACTCTTTCCATAATCTAATTTTAGTGCTGAAGCCTTTGTCTTTATAAGTTTGATTGCCGCTGAATAATGGGACATCACTGTATAATGCATTATTAATATCAGCATATTGAAATGAAGCCTCCATCCAGTTAAATGGATAAGCTAGCACTGCTCCTCGTTGATATGGCTCATTATTAACCCAATTAAAAGCCACGGTCCCTTCCTCATGAAATCGAGCCGATGGCATCTGCAGCAGTCCTATTGTTCCGTAATTTGAATAGCTTGGAGAGCTATTTGGATATAAATAACTGTTTAATGATGATTCTGCAGGACCAGAATGAAATATGAATAGAAGAAGTAATAAGTAATTTCTGTTTGGCATTGAGTAATTCAATAATGGACTAACATAAGATCAAGAAATCTTATTTTAACCAATCATATTTCTAAGCGAGGATGATTCACTTTAGTTATTTATACTATTTAGTGATGCCAATGATAAGGCAACACTACTTATTATTGGAGAGACTGTTGCAGCATACTGAATTCCATTAATTTTACTAATATTTCTAGGGGCATAAATAATGCTGCCAGGATAAATATCAATGTCTCCTCTACCAATGCTAAAGAAATTTTTTGTGTATATTTGAGTTTTACCATTTGGGTCGATTACTATTAACTCATTGTAAGCAGAATCTTTCAGGCCACCAGCTAGGTTTATATAATCCTTGATAGAGTATCCTGGCTTATAAGTCACATTCAATGTATTTTTAAAATCTCCAAACATATACACAATTTTTTGAAGGCTAGGGACAACAATCCGATCATTATTCTGCAGCGGCATGTTTAATTCAGGCTGGCTCTTAAGTGTATTAACATTAAATTCAGTTATTACTCTTCCTACAAAATTTGTAGCTCTAACTTCTTCAGCAAGCAGTCCTAATACGTCTGATGAAATATTGATTCCAGGTTTACCAAGGCTTGAGACAATATAATTCAAGGTGTCAGAATAGTTTAGTTGAGCAAACCGTTCCTCTTGATCAATTGCAGCTTGTCTAAAAAGTGCGGAACCAAATTCATATGCATCTTTTTCATAGCCACCTGCTCTGTTAACAATTGTTTCAAGGGTTTCGCCTGGTAAAACAAAATAGGTTCCAGGTCGCTTCACCCTTCCCTCAATCGTAACTTTAAAGAGATCATTAGATTCATATGAATAGCTGGGTATCAAGACAGAGTCTCTCGGTCTAGGCATAAATGAATCCAAGTTTTCAATTGAAATTGCTTCTATAGTCCTATTATTAGGCAGATTTCTAGTAACTAGTACTTTTTTAAACCCATAAAAGCTTTCATTAAATCCTCCAGAAAAATCTATTAAATCCTCTAAGGTTTCTTCCTTAGTGAGCTCATAAATTGCTGGATTATGAACACCTCCAACAACTGGTACTTGAAAATTGATGGGATTAACAAAAATAGTATCTCCAGACCTCAATGTGTTTTGATCATCATATTGTCCAGAAATAAATAAGTCATATAAATCAAAATTAGCAATTGTCTCTCCATCTCTTCGTAACTCAATGTTTCTAAAAGATCCGCTATTACTGATTCCACCAGCAACATGCAGCCCTCCTAAAACATTAGAGCCACCGCTTAGGGTGTATATTCCAGGATTTTCGACCCCTCCCACAATTATGATCTGAGCATCACGTAATTTCTTTACCGAAAGCATATGAGTAGTGCCTATTTGAGTAGCTTTAATAAGGCTATCTACCATTTCCTCTACTTGGTTGAGAGTTCTTCCGGCAACCTGTAATTTACCTGATCCAGGTAATGCTAAAGTGCCATCACGCTCAACCATTAGCTCATTTGTATCATTTTTTTTTCCACTTCTGCTGAACTTAAATACATCACCGACGTCAATAGTATAGTTTGAGCCAATATTAGGGACATTTACAGGCATAAAGGAAGACTGGAAGGTTTGAAAAAATGAATCCCCAAATCTTTCCAAGCGTTCATTATCCTGCTCAGCGCCTTTATCGAGCCTTAGCTCTAAAGCCCTTAATTCTTCTTGAAGATTTCTTAAAATAACCTTATTTTTTTCTACAGAAGTATCGGATCGAAAAAGTTTTTCGAGCTCCTCTTCTTGTTCAACTTGATTTTGAACTTCAATCTCCTCTCTTACAGAGGGAGGTAATCCCTCAAGAAAATCTTCAGCTAAAGGGCTGAGATTTTGAGAAAAAATTGGGGTTGATAAAAGAAGAAGTACGCTCAAAAATACAGCACTAATTCGAGAATCAACAAAAGCAGGTTTTGAAAGTGAATAAATCATATTTTTAATGCTCAGGTTTAATTAATTATAACTTAAAAACAAAAAAAAATTTACATTAAGGATGCTAGAAGCATACAGAAATTAATTATTTCTAAAAATGTCTCTGGTAAACAATTTATCAACAGCCCCTTCAATATGATCATCTAATCTATTAGCAATAATTAAAGATGATAACTCTATAAAATTACTAAGTTCTTTGATGATTGAGCAGCCTAAAAAACTATCTAAATTAATCATGGGCTCAAAAATAATAACTTTTATTTTTTGCTTAGCAAGTTCTGGGATAATGTCTAGTATTGCAGCAGAGCGATGATTATCTGAGCCTGCCTTCATTGAGAGTTTATATATTCCGACAACCTGAGGATTTAAGTTCGCAATTTGTGAAGCAATAAATAATTTCCTGGATTGATTTGAGGCAATGATTGCCTGAATTAATTGCTGAGGAATATTCTCGAAATTGCTAAGTAATTGCTGGGTATCTTTTGGAAGACAATACCCACCATACCCAAATGAAGGATTATTATAGAAATTGCCTATTCTCTTATCAAGGGAGACACCCTCTATAATTTCTTTTGCGTCTAAATTCTTACCGAGTGCAAAACTATCGAGTTCATTAAAAAAACTCACCCTCATAGCAAGATAAGCATTAGAAAATAATTTAACAGTTTCTGCTGAGCTAGAATCCATGTATAAAATAGGTACAGTTTCCATCTTAGAGCAGTCTTGTAAAATCATGGCAAAGCCCTGCCCCTGATCCGCTTTCCCACCAATTATAATCCTAGAAGGGTACAAATTATCTTGTAGCGCCCTTCCTTCTTGCAAAAATTCAGGACAAAAAATAATATTAGCTTCAGGGAACTGAGCCTGAATACTACTAGTAAAACCAATAGGAACTGTTGATTTAATAACAATTAAGCTATTAGGAGCATATTGAATAACATCAATAATAGAAGACTCAACAATAGTCGTATCAAATTCATTTGTTACATAATCAAAATTTGTAGGCGTAGCAATGATTACTATTTCAGCATCAATCAAGGCATGTTTAGGTAGAGAGGTGGCTGAAATATTTATATTCTTGTCTAGAAAATAATCTTCTACATCCTGATCCTGAATTGGAGATATATGACTATTAATTTTGTCTACAACAGCTACGTTAATATCGAGGATAGAGATATGATGTTTTTTTGATAGCAATACTCCTAGGGATATGCCTACATACCCACCTCCAATAATTGAAATTTTTAGATTTTCTTGTCTATATTTCATAGGCTTAACTTTGAATATATTGCTTACTGGGCTTAGTGTTTAAAAAATTAAGATACATATCTTTATAGGATTGGGCCACCTTAGCAGGGTTAAAAAGAGTCTCCACTTTAGATCTTGCCCGTATACCCATGTCATGGAGATTTGCATCATATACAGTTAATTTTATGCCCTGGATGAGATCTTCAATGTCATAGGGTTCCACTAAATAGCCATTTAGCTTATGCGAGATTAAATCTTCATTGCCTCCAACATCAAACGCGATAACCGGAGTGCCTGATGATAAACTTTCAAGAATTGTATTTGAAAAATTTTCTTGTTTACTTGGAACAACCAAGATATCTGCCGCACAATATAAACTATTGAGAGTATCTTCATTAGATATTTTTCCAACAAAGCGAACAGCGCCATTAAATCCTAAATTGTTTGCATGCATTTGATCGTTCCCAAAAATCACTAGCTCTAACAAAGGATCATTTAGTTGATTCCAAGCATCCCTTAAAAAGGCTAATCCCTTATTTGGATCAGATGATATGTTTAGCGCCCCGCAAACAATAATTTTTTTATTTATGGGTAGGCCCCAGATAGCTTTGGCATCATTAGTATTCATGGGCTTAAAGGATTCTATATTTACAGGGTTAGGAATACTGATATTTTGTTTGTCTTGCAATAGTTCGCTGTTTCTTGCGATCTCATAAAGCCATTTACTAGGGGACACTATAGCAATATCTGGTTTCTGGAGATAAGTTTTTTTCTTTCTTTTAAAAATAGAGTTAAGAATATTTCCACAGTTATGATTTTGGTGGTCATGATTTGGGCAAGTCTGCATATTATGGCACCCTCCACTAAATGCCCAATTATCATGCAAAGTCCAAACAATGGGGGGTTTAATTTTAGCAATATCTTCAATAGATAGCATGGCATTACATATCCAATGCAGGTGGACAATGTCTGGATTTAAATTATTTATTCTTCTTACCATGCCATAGCTACTAAAAATCGCAGGGCTATAATTGTTAATATTTTTTTTGAATATTCTTGCTGGTATGGCATCCATGAATGAAAATATTCTATTAATTTTTTTTAAGAGAAGATTACTTTCTACCAGTATACTTTGAGCATTACTAGATTTTTCTTGAACAAGCATCTGGCTTTCTACTCCTATACCTAATAAAGAAAAGTGTAATCTAGCAGCAGCCTTAGAGGCCCCTCCCCTCTCATCATATGAGGTAACATGAAGAACTTTTAGTGCCATGATATCAAAAGCTTTAATTTATTATAAAGGCGATTAAAAATATTTTTTCTAGAAATGTAGATATTTCTTATCCTTTTTATAGCGACGAGGTTCTCCTCCAGCAGCTCATCAAAAATAATCTCTTGTTTTAAGTTAAGTGTATCTAGCGAGCTGTGATTATTATTCTCATCCAAGCAATGAGTTCCAGAGCCATCAAACCCTATATTACTAGTATAAGATTGAGTAGGACTAACACATAAGCCACCCCGTAAAAAAATTTCAGCATACCAAAAAATAGCCCAAGTATTAATTTCTCCTGTAAGATTTTTGGTGACCTGGGGCCAGAATTCGTTTGTTCCCATGAGATCAAACTTTTGTCTGGAGCTTCCATCCATGCGCTGTAGAAGTAATTTTGGATTCCTGTCAAAAAACTCCCATCTGTTACTCCAAGTTCCCCAGCCCCAGCAATCCATAACTCTATTCATGTACACATCACCCAATCCCATCTGAGAAATAGGTTGGCTAAAACCGCTAATGTGCCAAATTTTTAAATTTTGAGAAAAAAAGTTTAAAGCTTGGTTCATGTAACTTAGAAAAGCTGGGCTAGTAACAATATCATCTTCGAGAACGATTACAGAACTATGCTCTGAGAGGATTTGAGTAACACCAAAGATGATAGATGAAGCTAAGCCAATATTAGTAGTTTGCTCTATTATTTGCACAGAGCGAAAGCCTGAAATATTCTGTATATAATCTCTAACATTTGCAACAGCATTAAAGTCTTTTGGTGATTTCGAACCATCACTAAAAATAATTAAATCGGTTTTATCTGCAAAATAGTTTTTTTGTAAACAGGTGACTGTTAATTGAACATGCTCAACTCTGTTATAAACAAAGAGGGCAACGGGCGAAAATTTATCTATCTTTAGCATTTAATTAAATTATCTTACTGCAATCATAGAAAATTAGCATTCTAGAAAGATGTAGGAAGTGATTTATTTAATTAAATAAGACTTCAACCTATTAAATATGCGCTCTGTTAAAATTTTTTTTACTATCAGCGCTAGAATAGATCTTCCAATAATAGAGATTAGCTTATAAAGTGGGATTTTATATCTCTTTAAAATAGAAAAATTTTCAATTTGAGTTTTAAATGACCCGCTGACACCTCCCAGCCGAAAAACACCAACAGGTTTATTGAAATACCAAGGTTTATAATCAGCGCTTACCGCCCTCAGCATAAGATCGTAATCTGCGCTGAGCTTAAACTTAGTATCAAACATACCAAGTTCTTTTATTAGCTTTGTTTTCATATAAATTGCTAAATGTGGGCTCGGCATCCCAGTATATTGACCACCCTTTATAGAAAATGATGTGAGTGGTTTCGAAATAGTAATGTGTCCTGTTTTTAAATCTTCAATCTGGGCAGGTCCAAGCGAAAAGTCAAAATCATTTTGGTTGAATCCATCTACTAAATTTAATATTGCATCAGGATAAAGTAAATCACTTGCATTTAAAAAACCAGTAAATAATCCATTTGCAGCATTTATGCCTTTATTCATTGCAGAGTAAATGCCGTCATCATCTTCACAGATCAATAAATCTATTTTATCTTTGTTTCGATGAATAATTTCAAAAGTTCCATCAGTTGATCGTCCATCAACAACAATATATTCAATATTTTTATATTCCTGAGAAAAAACACTGCTCATAGTTTCCTGAATAACATCCTTCCCATCTTTAACAACGGTGATAATAGTTATTAATGGTGATTGTATCTCTCCCAAATTCTTAATTGATGCGTGCATTTAATAATGAATAGATAGTATCCTTATGTTTCTTGAAAGGTAGTATTCTGGTTTCTAAATAAAAAATCATGTTGGCTAAATTTTTTTTCCATCACATAGCCATGAGTTAACAAAAAAGACTTGAGATCTTCAATAGATCGACTCTCTATTAATAAAAAACGGAAGCTATATGACGAAAAATCAAAGCCTTTTAATACCTCCATCTCAGAACCCTCTACATCTAATGATAGGAAATCCATTATTTTTGGAGAATCTGCCAAAATTAGTATTTCTGTCAATGTTTTAGCTTTTGCACCAAAGGCAAAGTGATCTTCATATTTATTTAAATATTTCAAACTTCTATTTAAAAATTCACTCTCACTATCAATATCTTTTTTAAGGCTCTTGGATATAGTCATTAAATTTGCGTAAACCATTTCGACATATTCTTCTTCATAGTCAAAGCTTACACATGCATTGCAAAAAAATTTATTTGAAGAACCTCGATTATTTCTACATTTTAGATAATTATTAGGGCTCGGCTCGATTAGAACACCATTCCATTTCTTTTTCTTTTCAAAATAAAATGAATTAGATTGCGTAAGTCCATCATTTGCACCAAGCTCAACATAATATCCATGAGAATAATTACAGTACTCTTCAAGCTGCTTATCAAGGTTATTTAAAGCAGCATAGCCAAAATAATTTCTATAAAATGACTCTCTAATTAATCTAAAAACATTTGTAAGCATTGATGGAGAAATTTTTACAAGATACTTTTTAAAATAACTCATTCTATTGACTGGATATTGAGGAGAATAAAATCAATCATACTGAATCCATTCTGTTTGAATGCCCGGAGGATACCATTTTTGAGATCTATGACCAATCCAATACTTAGGAGCAATATAGCTGGGATAACTAGAATCTCGCTGACCAAGAAATGCAGCCCACCAAGCAAATGTACTTGGTGAAAGAATACCCCCACCGAGACACATTGACATCATTGTAAATTCTATCTCCTCGGTCTCACTGACCAAGAAACATACGGGATTGTCACCAAAAAATTCTTCTATGTATGGCTTATCATTAGAAAAAACAAGAAATTTAGCATCAGGAATTTTTTGCTGTATTACATTAATTTGATCAACAAACCAAGCCAAGGGGACTACAGCCGGACTATCTGTTGACGGCCAATGTATAAAGTCACCTCTCCTAATATGAATAAAATATAATTTCTTATAATCTAGGTTTAAGTCATCAATCTTATTCTTTGCATCTGCAATCAAGTATTCATGAATAGTAAGATTTTTTGCAGCAAGAGTATGAGAAATATCTTCACACTGATAATAGCTTTTTTTAAAAAAAACTATTTTTTTTATCAAGCCATATTGTGTTATGAATGAAGAGCCATTAGCCCCTCTTGATTCTTCAACGGAAGTAATTAAGCGCACCCAATCTGATAAAAATAATAAAATACTAGGTAGATACCGAGAAATTAATCTAAATAAAAATTTATATAAACGACTATCATTGCTCTTTGGCAATGCAATATTTATTACCTCTGTCGAAAATACCTTAACAAGAGCATCAGCACCAATAAATACAACCCTTGCTTGATTATCAAATTTTTTCATTGCGAGGTATTGAAAGATTTGATTTCCCAGCTGCCCACTTTGAAGAAAAATTATCACCTGAAAGTAGTAAGTTTAGTTTGGGCAAAAGCACAGAATTTTACTAGGTCTATAAAAAAAGAAAGAAGTAAGATGGCTAAAAAGCCGAAAGGAAGAAGAAAAGTAATCTTTACCCCCTTTTTTAATGGCATCAACAAACCTCTTACAAAAGTATAAATAAGTATAAGTGCGCCAAACATTATTTTTGTAACGTTAGGAATGTACAATTCATCGGCAGGATTCCAGCTTGCAATGACAGAATTCCAGTTATAGGCAATAAGAATTAGTAGCATAAAAAACATATATAAATAAAAATCTCTATGTGGCTTAAAAAACGGAAGTTTTGCTGTATGTAGATAGTTTCGATGCCATTTTTTTAAAATTTCTTGTGAATTTGCGGAATGAAGGCCTGTATAGTGCATAGATTTTGAAGATCTATCTAAATTTAAATTATGAAGCCTAGCCCGCTCCATCCAATCTGTATCTTCGCCAGCCCTTGTGTCCGGAAGGAAAGCACCAGTTTTATCAAAAACTGATATGCGAAGGATGGAACCAGGTAATGTAATAATTGGCTTGCAGCCATATGTAGCGGCACGAATAACTTTTTCTTCAAAAGTGTTTGCTGAATAGAGTGTGGAGCCTAATACACCATCTTTACCCTCATTCAATATCAGTTCGTGAAAAGAACTTAACCAATCTCTTGGGGGAATGGTTTGGGTATCAAGAAAAGCTATAATAGGATAGGAGGCTTTAGTGATTCCAATACTTCTAGCATGACCTGGGAATAAATGATTACGCCTTTCAACAATGAGTTGAATTTCATGGGATTCACAAAAATCTGCAAATTGCTGGCTTAGCATTATAGGTTTCCTTGATGAATCAACAACTATAATTTCACGAGGAAGATCATCCAATTGACTGATGCTTTCTAACAAAACAATTAGTTCATCTAATTGATTTTGATGAGGGACTATAATAGATAGATTTAAAAGCATAAGTTAATTAATTGGCATAAAAATTTGAAGCTATAATTTCTGTTACTGTGTCCTCAAGGATATTTAGTACAATTTTCTCATCGTAATTATTCTCTACTTTTTTTCGACCAGATAGCCCCATATTAATCCTATCATGAGAGCTTGTGTGCATCATTTGCAATAGTTTATTCTTCAAAGATTTAATATCCCTCGGTTCACACAGCATTCCATTAAGCCCATCATCTACAATATTACTGCAGCCTGCAACATTAGTTGCAACAACAGGTATAGCCATTGCAAAAGCCTCTAGTATGGTTTTTGGCATTCCTTCTCTATATGATGGTAATACAATAGCGTCTGCCTTGGACATTACCTGTTCCACTTTATCCGATGGCCCAATCCAAGTGATGCCCGGAAGCTTGCTCCATTCTTCAAGCTGATCTGAAGAAATATCTGACTGGTTAGCATTCCCCTCAAAACCGCATAAAACTAAATTGCATACCAATGTATTTAAATTTATTGATGAAATTGCAGAAACTAACTCGTATAAACCTTTATCTGCAAGCATCCTACCAACATATAAAAATGTAAATTGCTGATTAGCTTGATAACTTTGACGCAAACTTGGATGAAATCTCTCTAAATCAACTCCAGAGCCGGGTAGTAAAAATAATTTCTTTCTAGGTACTAGTTTTTTCTCAAGCAAGAAATTAAAATCGTCTTGATTTTGGCAAAAAATTTTAAATGCAAGTCTTTGACTCAATTTATAGAGCAGCTTTACTAGATCATTTAACAAACCTTCTTGCAAAAAGGCGGTACCAAGACCAGAAATATTATTAACTGCAGGGACTCTAGATAACCATGCTGCAAAGGTACCATAAATATTTAACTTGATAGTGAAATGAAAAACAGCAATTGGCTTATGCAATTTATAAGATCTATACAAAGACACTAGTAAACTTAAGTCTTCAATTGGATTTTTCCCACTATTATTGATCGGAATATCAATACACTGACAGCCAAGAGCCTCAAGATCCTCGGTATAACTATCTGGCGGAGCAAAACAGACAACCCTATATCCCATTGCTAGTAACTTGCTAATGGAGGAGCGTCGAAAGTTTAATAGATACCATGATGAATTGGATGCAAGTGCAATAGTTTTCATGTTATCTAGGAAATAAAGGCATAGTTTTTATATGGTAGCCAAAGCCCTGCATGAGTTGCGAAGTTCAGCCACACAAATAGTACCAAACTATAGTAGCTCAAAATACTAATCACAATCCATTGATTGATATTTCCTGATTTTTTAAAGATCTCAGGAAGGCAGGAGAAAACAACCAATTGAAGTGGAAGCATATAAAGCCCTATGCGATCTAAAGCTGTACTAGCATCAGTTAGATAGAGCAAAGACAATAGCAGCAGTGAAAGGTACGAAAAAATTACCCACAAAGGCTCCTCATATTGATTAAAATTAAATCTATGTCTCCAAAGTAAAAAAATTGCTGCAGGAAAAGCGTTCATTAGCAATCTTATGAATGCTCCTTGTGAGGCATATTGCGAGTCAACATAATTCGTAATTAAGGTCTCATATGCTGTCGAAAGAAATAGTGAATAAACGAGTCCAATTAATATAAAAAAGGAAGAAAATATTAAAAACCTATTTCTAGTAGATGCTAATACTGCAATAGGTAGCAGCAAAAATGCAGATTTATGTAAAGTTGTTGCAATGCAGATCATCATGACAAATTTAAATCTTTTCTCTCTGGTCAGCGCAACTAAGCCCAACATTGCGATACCAAGAGCTACACCCTGTCTGCTATATCCCATAGCTACAACTATTACTAAATATGGAATTGAAACTGCTAAGGCTAATAGCGGTCTTGGTAGATTTCTGCAAAAAACGCTCAAACCTATAGAAAAAATAAAACCACAAAATAAATTAACGCCGTATATGCCCCAGCCGAACTTTAACGAAATATAGCTTAGAATGTTATAGCCTGGGTCGCTCATGAGAGTAAACGATTCTGCAGTTGGTCTAATAGCTATCTTTTCAAGCATATAAATATAATTAATCCAGTCACCACCGACCTCATGCCTAAGACCTATAAAAAATGTAAGAACAAAGATAATCGCCCACCATAATGGATTCAAATTTGTAGAGTGGAAGCCGGCTTGACTGGAAGGTTTTCTGCTACTGCTAACAAGCGCAAAAAAAGCAGGAATAAAAAATAGTAGCCAGTAGAAAAACATTAGTTTTAGTTATATAAGTTAGTGGTGTATTTTAGGCAATGGATTGATTTCATAGTGTGTCTTGTTGCTGAGCTTCAAGCCAAGCCTGAAACATCAGTACATTCCAAAGCTTGGAAGAAAGATCATAACGTCCTGAGAGATGTTGCTTCCATGCTTGCCTTATAGGCAAGGGATTAAAATTGCCCTCGCAGGCTAACCGTCTTTCATTGAGTAAAGTTTCGGCCCACTCCTTCAATGGACCGCGTAACCATGTTCCAATTGGTATGCTAAAACCCGTTTTAGGCCTATCTAATAATTTCTTAGGAATATGTTTATACAACAGCTGTTTTAAAGCCCATTTTGTTTCAGTGCCCTTAATTTTGCTTGACATAGAGAGCCTCCACGCAGATTCAGCTACTCGATGATCTAAGAAAGGCGCCCTTGTTTCTAAACTTAGAGCCATTGCAGATCTATCCACTTTACACAAGATATCATCCGGCAGATAAGTTTTTGAATCTCTGTACATCATTTGCAAACGGGCATCCTGGATATCGCAGTTAGTTGGAATATTAAATTTTTCTCTTTGTTGATCCAGAGAAATATTCTGAAGTGATGAAACTATTTCATCGTCATGCCATTGGCTAATCAGATTGATATACAGATCATCAATTGAACGAGCTCCTTTAAGTGCATTGCTTAACTTATGAACCTTTTCACCTGGTCTTACAATATTAGTAAATCCAAGCATTGAGTTTAAAGCCTGTGGTGTTAGTAAGGTAAGTAAATTAGCAAATATTTCTTTAGAAAAAAATGGTAAATATGAAGACTTCCCCCAGATACTTGGGCCCCATGTATATCGATTATATCCACCAAATAGCTCATCAGCACCATCTCCAGATAAAGATACTGATACAAATTCACGGGCTGCTTTACTTACAAAATATGTTGGGATCTGTGAAGAGTCGGCAAATGGTTCGTCATATATTAAAGGTAAGTCAGGAATTAAATTTAAAGCATCCTCCGGGGTAACACGTAAGCAATAATGATCTGTACCAAGATAATCAGAAACATTTTTAGCATATGGTGATTCATCATAAAGTGACTCATCAAAGCCAATGGTAAAAGTTTTAATTTTTGACATGCTATTTTTCTGCATGATAGAAGTAAGTAATGATGAATCAATACCCCCACTTAAAAATGCTCCTATGGGAACATCAGAAATGAGCTGAGATGTTACAGCATTTGAGAGATTTTTTTCAAGGTCATGCAAGCCCTCTTCTTCAGTTAAATAAGGTTTTTGGGAGGAGGAAGCCATAGATTCTTCAATAGACCAGTAAGGATTATTGTAAACAGAGGATCGTGAAAAGTTATTTATATTTATTTTTATGAAATGGCCAGCTTCTAACTTAAAAATATCCTTGTATATACTTTGTGGCGTGGGGATATAGCTTAATTTAATAAAATTACTTAAAGCTTCTTTTGAAATCGAGCAATCAAAGCCAGGAAATGGTTTAAGAGCCTTTAATTCAGACCCAAAAATAAAGTTTTCCCCTACAAATCCATAATACAAAGGCTTCTCTCCGAAGCGATCTCTTCCTAAAAATAAAGTCTGATTCTGTTTATCAATCAAAGCAAAAGCAAACATACCAACACACTTTAAAAGAGTTTCTTGAACCCCCCAGGCCTCAAAAGAAGCAAGCAGAGTTTCTGTATCTGATCGCCCTCTCCAAGAAGTTCTAACAATAGATTCCTTGAGGATCTCTTTTCGTAACTCAAAATGATTATATATTTCACCATTAAATACGATAACGTATCTGTTAGATTCTGAATGCATTGGTTGACTGCCAGCCGATGAGCAATCTTGAATTGCCAGCCTAGAATGACTCAAGCCTATCCCCAAAGCATCGTCACTCCATACTCCTAGATCATCTGGTCCACGATGCGTAATTTGTGAAATCATCTTATGATTCAGTAATGCGAGATCAGTGGCCAGCTTTGGACCTTGTAGGATAAAACCTGCTAAGCCACACATGAGAAATACGCTATCAAAAAAATTGTTTTAAATAGCATCATTTGATTTGTGAGCATAGCCAATAACACACCAGAAAGGTGCGCTCTCAGAAAAGCTAATATTTTTTAGGCCTGCGCCCGTCATCATATTTTGAATCTGTATCTTTGAAAATCTTTGCTCTAACGGGGTTCCAAAGCGATCTCTGGAATCAGTCTGCATGGTATAAAAACTACAATCTTTATAGTATGCGAGAGGCATATTTTTTGTAGAAAGACCAAGGTAGGAAAATAACCCAGCAAGCCTAGCTAAAGGCCAATATATTAAAAGTGCGATTGTGTTAGTAATTACATTTTTTATACTTGGTGGCATGTTGTGAATAATCTTTCTAATATAATCAGTAAGCTTCCATAGAAGCCTGTACCAAAAAGGGCGATCATCAAACGCGTAATATAAATATAGCAGCAAGGGAGCACCAGGTTTTAATAGATTTGCGCAGGATTGAATGGCTTGACTAGTATCCGGAATATGATGAAGCACACCAAGTGAATAACCAAAATCTTGACTTGCTTGTTCAAGTGGAGCATCTTCAAGAGAAGAGTGATGGTAAGAAATATTACTATGCTCATTAAGTGTTACTCTGGCTACATCAATTGCAGAGGAGGGATCTACGCAGTTTAGATGCTTTACTTTCGGAGCAACAAGCTTTGCCCAGCGCCCAGAACCACAGCCCATATCAAAGCCCTCAGAATCAATAGGTAAATCATCCCATGGGAATATACTAAAATAATCTTGAAAGATTTTAGATGATTCAGCAGATGATAAAGCAGATTGATCAAACCGACCCCATTCATCTCCAAAGCTTTTGACAGTCTTTTCATCAATATTTTTCATGTCTTTGCCTGCAAATGATAATTAAGTAATTCCTTTACGATTCTGCTTGAAGTGGTTCCGTCACCATATGGATTAATTGCTGTGCTCATAAGATCATAAGATGTATTATTATCTAGCAGGTCAATAACAGAATCAAAAATTTTGGTTTTACAGGTACCAACCAATCTGACCGTGCCTGCTGCAAGCGCCTCAGGCCTCTCAGTTTTATCCCTAGTAACTAATACAGGTTTTCCAAGTGATGGAGCTTCTTCCTGTATCCCACCAGAGTCTGTTAGCACAAGATACGCTTTGCTCATTAAGAACACAAAAGCTGAATAATTTAAAGGTTCAATCAAATGTATTCTTTCCGAAGTACTAAGAATATCTTTAACAGGCTCTAAGACACGAGGATTTAAATGAACTGGATATATGATTTGAATGTCTTGCCTGGCTTCCACAAGAGATTTCAAGGCCTGACATATATTCTGAAATCCCTCTCCAAAATTTTCTCTTCTGTGACCAGTTACCAATAAAAGTTTGCACTCAGGACGTATATAACTAAATTCTTTTTCCAGATCTTCCTGTAAGCGTGATGAGCTATCAATAATTTTTTGTATATAAAGTAATGAATCTATTACTGAGTTTCCAACCACAAATATTGAATCTGCATCTACATTCTCGCTCAAAAGATTATTTTTAGCCTCCTCGGTAGGAGTAAAGTGAAGGTTAGCTATAGCACCAGTAACTCTTCTATTAATCTCCTCTGGCCATGGGGCATATTTATCATCGGTTCTTAAGCCTGCTTCTATATGACAAACTAAAATTTGTTGGTAATACGCAGCTAAGCTTGCAGATAATGTGGTGGTTGTATCACCATGGACAATAATAAAATCAGGCTTGTCAGCCTCAATTACTGGAAAAATTTTTAGCATGATCTTGCTTGTAAGTTCAGTTAAACTTTGGCCTGGAGACATAACATCAAGGTCATAATCTGGAGTAAGAGCAAATAACTTCAAAACTTGATCTAGCATTTCTCTGTGCTGACCAGTCACACAGAGTTTGCAGGAAATTTCATTTGGAAATTTTTGTAATTCCTTTACCAGAGGAGCCATCTTGATAGCTTCTGGCCTAGTTCCGAATACAACAAGAATTTTTTTCATCTACCTATTTCCAGAGTATCGTCAACCATTCTATTAACAGTATATTGATTTTTATTAATCTGCTTTGGAGCACCTTGGTCACCAATTATCGCATCAAACCAATTCTTTATCTCGAAATTATCTATTTTAGTATCTATGAATTCAGCTGGAACTTGAAGACCTGAATATGCAAATGTTTTTAACCCTGCCAATTTAGCCTCAAGCAAGGCATAGGAAAAAGACTCTTTGGTTGATGTATGAATATATAACTCATGCTTAAGAAGCTCTGCAATAACTTTTTCATGAGGGATTCGTCCCATCAATGTTACTGGTAACTGAAACTGATTTATAAATTTCTCTACCTTTTGTCGATCAGGCCCATCCCCAATAATCGTAAGCTTGTATAAAGGATTTGTCATATGCAGTAGTTTAAATACCTTTAACAGAAATAATGTATTTTTTCTTGCCTCCAGGGCTCCTGTATAAACAATTGCATGTTGAGATTTAGGCATGTGCGTTGTAAAGTTAGATTGATCTATTCCCAAGGGGACTAAAAAAATTTCTTTAGTTAGAGCCCCATTAAAATGTTTATTAACAAGAAACTCTAAGTATGGCTCTGAGACTGTGATTATAGGGTGATTGATGTTGTGAATAGTAGTAATTTCTTTTTGTTTAAGATTACGCAATTGCTGCGATGTGGCCTGGAATGCTTGCAGATTATCACTCCACACAGCATGCATGATTGAAACAGATGGAATTTTAGAATTCCATGACAGATAGATATCCTCAAAAATTAAATAGTCAGATTCTCTTGTTGCAAAGAATGTTTTAAACAACAATTTTGTGATAATTCCTTTGTACAAGTATCCCAGGGGGAAAAATAATAAATTTATAAGTTTTTCAGCAGTATGGGGAAGATATTTTAGGAGTATCGGCAAGTCATCAAGGGTAATTAGGCTCGCGTCATGACCCATCGACTGTATACCCAATTTGAGGGTATTCGCATGAGAATTTACACCTCCAACAACAAACTTGAATCCTCCGTAAAAGATACTCACTTTCAATTTTTGCCTCATAGCAACTATTTTACTCCGAGTGATTCAAAATGTTTTTCAATTACCGCGGCTTCTGAAAAAGGCAAAATTGCATAATCTAATATTTCTAGATCGACGGGCTCAGCAATTGCTTTTTTGATAGAGTTAGCTAACTCTTTAGGATTCCGCATTGGCGATAAATATCCATATTCACCATTATTTAAAACTTCTCTAGGTCCGGTAGGACAGTCGGTAGAAACAGGTGTGCAGCCAGCCATCATCGCCTCAACCAAAACATTGGGTAATCCTTCAACATAAGAAGAAAGCACAAATACATCTGCCTCTTTAAAGTAGCTGAGCGGATTCTCAATAAAGCCTGTTAGCTTGACAGAATCTTGCAAATGAAGAGATGAAATTAAATTGTGTAATTCATCCCTCAATGAGCCATCGCCAAGAATCAAAAGCTTTACTTTCTGCTGTAGCTCAAGATATTTGATTGCATGAATAAGGTCTGAAAACCCCTTCCATGGTTCCAAAGCGCCAGCTGCAATAATGATTGGGCAGCCACTATTTTGGAACCAAGGTTCATTGTTGCCCAAAAGCATTTTCTTTTTAGAGCTCTCATCAACAACAATGTTGTAGATGCAGAAATGTTTTGAATTATTAAAAATAAGCTTATATTGATCCACCATATCTTTTGAAACGCATGTCAATGCATTTGCTCTATAACTTACCCAATTCATTAATATCTTTAAAAACCAACCTTTGGTAAAAAGTTTATTAGAATAAGTGTCAAAAGGGGTAACTCTTGAGGAACAGCTAATTTTTACTTTTGAATTTGAAAAAATAGCTGCTGATAAGACCACAGCATTTAAATGATCTCCTGCAGAAAAAACAATATCAGGAGTTATATTATTGAAGTAGTGTACTAAGAAAAAAAACATCTTTGAAACTCTCAATTTATTCAACGTTGAAATTTTAAAGTGGCTTGAGACCGGAAGAGAGTGTCCCTCATTAACAGCACCATATATTAATTCAACATCATGCCCAGTAGCAGCCAGGGCTCTAGCAAACCTTAGTTGAGCCAAGGGGACGCCTGAAAGACCATATCTGCCTGCTAGAACTAATATTTTCATAGATAAGTACCACCTTAGTTAAACATTATACTTTGATTTTAAAGAGCTCAGAGATTCAAAAAGGTAAAGTTAAAGCAAAGCTAATTATCTAAAATATTACGCATTTTATTTTCTGCAGACTCAAGGGAATAATTTACTTGATAAATTTCTCGTAAATTATGATCAAATAAAGGGCTCTCAACCTCATCGTTTGCATGAGAGATTCCCTCAATAAAATCATCTTTTGAATTACATAGCCAACCAGCCGCTGGCAGGTGGTCTTCATATCCGACAAAAGCCTCTTTAGTTCCAATAATTTTCTTTCCATGCATCATTGCTTCTGCAGTCTTAGTTTTCATTCCCGAACCATCAAATATTGGGGCAATAACAAATTTAGCATTTGTATAATATGGGCCTAGATTATCGACCGATCCTATTACCTCAACTTTATCTTGAATTTCTAGCTCATCTTTTAATTTTTCAAAACCCCTTCCGATAATTAATAATTTTATTTCAATTTCAGGCACAACATTCTTAATAAACCATCTAATACCATATTCATTAGCGTAAAAAAGACCGCCCACAAATAAAATATATTCTTGCCTGTCATCTTTATCAACCAGAGGTTTAATATAATGGTATTGATCATCGAGTGCCATTGGAAATATCGCATGAGCCCGATACCCATAAAGATCATGCAAAGCAGAACTGTCTCTTTCATTTAGAGAAATAATAGTATCGCTGCACTTCACAGCCTTTCTCTCTGCGAGAAAGATGAAAGCTAAGATTAAAAGAGATTTTAAATTTTTTGACTTGCGGAATAAGCCCAAAAAGAAATAAAATTCTGCATTATGAAAAAATGTTATGAATTTTCGGTCTGGAAATTTTTTTTTCGCAATTTTAACAAATGCTCCTAGATTAGATCCGTCAGTAAAAACCGTGTCAATATTGTCTTTTTCAATTTTTTGCAGCAAAAGGTGGAGAGACTCTGAGTTCAAACCATCGATATGACCGAGGAAAAATCCTAATAATGTTCTTACCTTTGAAGTATTAGGCTTAATTAAGAAAAAGGTCTCTAGATTGGCATCAAAAATTTTATATAAAATCCTATAAATCAGTTGACTTAATAGCTCTCGACCCCCTGGAGCCTTCTCTGGAAATGAATTCGTTACAAAAAGTATTTTTTTATGGTCTAACTGCATATCCATTTAAAAAAATCCTATTTTTTTTTATTCACATGCAATGTTTCATGTAAATAATTTTTATAGGTATTTTGGAGTCCTAATCTTAAATCTATGTTTGGTCTCCACTTCAGACTATCCAAGACAGAGGAGCTCATCATTTTTCTAGGAGCACCATCTGATTTTGAATGATCAAATTCCATCCCTCCATCAAAACCAACTACAGCAGCAATAAGATTAGCAATTTCAATAATAGTGTGGTCAACGCCAGAACTAATATTTATGTGAGAGCAATCAGGCTTAATGAGCTTTTGATACTCGACATCATCCATGCTCATAATCAACAGTGCTGCGCTCACTAGGTCGTCAACATGCATAAAATCTCTTCGCGCTTCACCACTTCCCCATATATTAACAGTTGGCAGTTTTTCTTCTTTTGCTAAATGAAATTTGTGGATAAGTGCGGGAATGACATGGCTATTTTTGGGGTGATAGTTATCATGAGGACCATATAAATTAGTTGGCATAATTGATCTGTAATCTCTGCCATGTTGGCGATTATAACTTTCACATAGTTTTATGCCTGCAATTTTTGCAATAGCATAAGGTTCATTTGTACTCTCAAGATACCCAGAAAGTAATGAAGATTCTTGTATGGGTTGGTCAGAATATTTTGGATAGATACAAGAACTACCTAAAAATAATAAATTATTTATATTGTTTGAATGTGCAGCATGAATCACATTGGCCTGGATAATTAAATTCTGATAGATAAAATCAGCTGGAAAGGTTTTGTTAGCATGAATACCTCCAACCTTAGCAGCCGCAAGGATTACTTGATCAAAATGCTGGGATTGGAACAACCTGTTAACCTGAGATTGGTTAGCCAGGTCACACTCTGATCTTGTAGCTGTAAAGATATGAACGTCAGGATTCTGATCTAAAGCCCTATAAAAGGCTGAGCCAACCATACCTGCATGACCCGCAAGAAAGATATTTTGGATATTTTGTGAAGCCATGCAGACTATTTATCTAAAATCTTAGTCTTTCTTGATCGAACATCTTCTTTGGCATCATTCAGATCTTGCTCGATCATTTCTTTACATAATTCTTTAATCTCAATCTCAGGCTTCCAGCCCAGCTCTTTTCTTGCTTTAGCTGCATTTCCAAGCAAAGATTCAACTTCTGCGGGCCTATAATAATTTGTGTCAATTTTAATAATCTCATCACCAATTTTTATGCTTGGCGTTCTATTACCATGTATGGCTTTCACCACACCAATTTCGTTTGAACCTTTTCCTATAAACTCTAGCTCAAGACCTAGCTCCTCAGCAGAAAATTGAATGAACTCTCTAATAGAAAACTGAACACCAGTTGCTATAACATAATCTTTAGGATCTTTTTGCTGCAACATCATCCATTGCATTTTTACATAGTCCTTTGCATGACCCCAATCTCTTAAAGAATCAAGATTTCCTAAATATAGACAAGGTTCAAGCCCATGACTAATTCTAGCCAAGCCGCGAGTAATTTTTTTGGTGACGAATGTCAGGCCTCGTCGAGGCGATTCATGATTAAACAAAATACCATTGCATGCAAACATACCATAGGCTTCTCGATAATTTACAGTAATCCAATGTGCATAAAGTTTAGCTACTGCATATGGAGACCTCGGTTTAAACAATGTTTTTTCATCCTGCGGAGTTTCACTTGTCATCCCGTAAAGCTCAGAGGTTGAGGCTTGATAGAATTTAGTTTTTTTCTCAAACCCCAATAATCTGATTGCTTCCAGCAATCTTAAAGTACCTAAAGCATCAACATTAGCTGTATATTCAGGGACTTCAAAGCTAACCGCCACATGTGATTGCGCGCCAAGATTATAAAGCTCATCTGGCTGCACTTCTTTGATTATTCTAGTTAGATTTACAGAGTCAGTTAAATCTCCATAGTGTAAAAATAAATTCCTATTTTTTGAGTGTGGGTCTTGATACAAATGATCAATTCTCTGAGTATTAAACTGCGAGGCTCTCCTTACAATTCCATGAACCTCATAGCCTTTTGATAATAGAAACTCAGTTAAATAAGATCCGTCTTGACCAGTAATTCCGGAAATTAGCGCCTTTTTCATAATAGAGGTATGTTCATTTTAAACAGTCTAGCAAAAAATATACTCAAAATGACTTTAAAAGTTCCAATGTCATTATTTTTTATTGTTTAATAAAAGGAATTATTTGCAGGGTTTCCTGTTCTGCATCTTTGATCGAAGGTAAATTCCGCGAATGACTACTGAATCTCTGGCGCGCAATCTTTCTAGACATAGGGTTTGCAAATTTCTCAAGCCACGGAAATAATAACTTGAGTTTTCTTAATGGCTCTTTTCGATCAGCAATTTTTGAATATTCAATATTTTTACTAAAAGCCTTTAAAGCAAGCAACTCTGATTCATCATAGGAGAAACCATGGTCTATTCTCAGGACTTCAGCACATGCAGCTATAAAACTTTTAATTTCTTCTGTATTTCTCTTATATGAGAGCGGTGGCTGCCTTTGAATAAAATCTACCTGTCTTGCTATAGAAATTTTGTCTACTTTTGTTGATTTGTAGACAACAGAATGAACAAAACTTACTAAATATTCGAATAAATTTCCATCAATCCCATGCTTATTTGCAAGAGTTAAAATGTGATTTAGAACAGAGGTTTTTTGAAGGCTATACCAGCTCTGAGACGCCCAAATATCCTGGCTAATTGTTTCGAGTCTTACTGCAACGTCATCATCGTCATAGTCTCTAAACGGGGGATTATCTTCAGGGCCAATTTCAAAGCCCTGTATGACTCCCCGTGGCAAAAAGCTATCTAATGTAAATTTTAAAGCATGCCCATAGACAGCCCCCATCTGATCATCGATTTCTAATATATTCATTGCTGGTCTCATCCAGTCAAAGTAATAGAAATCATCATCCGCACCCATCAAAATATATTTTGTTTTTACCATACGCATACTATCCTTGAGCCTACGTAAATAAGTGTAAGGCTCAAGTTTTTCATCAATAGTATTTTTTTCCTGGTGGTGAATTAAATTTAATGGAAACTTATAGTTTTTTTTATTAATTTTATTAAGTAAATTTAAATGTAAATGTTCATCACTTGCATCGGAAATAATGATGGTGATGGCATGAGCTTCTTCATAAGTATTGTAGTAATCTAATGCACGAAGCATGAACTCAACTCGATTCTTAGTAAAAAAAAGGAGAGTAATATCCTCTAAACTTCCAATTTCAAATTCTCTATTCATTTATACAAAAAATTCTTTGCTGAAATAGGATAGGGTAAGTCTCCTGAAGTGCGAGCTCATTAAAATGAAGTAACTTAATTTTTTTCATGCAAGGTTAGAGAGAGCTAAAAAATCTTCAATCTGAGATAGCATAAATCCCTGCAAGTCTTTTGTTTGATTTGTTTTTTCATGCCAATCAACTGTGAATTGCACTGAGTCTTCAATACTAAGTCTTGGATTCCAAGATAAAAGTTTTTTTGCCTTAGAGTTATCTAGCATTAGTAAAGTGGCTTCATGAGGAGTTATATCTGTATTGACCTCCCATGAAAAATCAATTTTTTTAGCAGCAATTTTCAATAGTGATTGAACAGATATGCAATCCTTTTCATTGGGCCCAAAATTCCATGGACCTTCAAAGTTTGGACCATCTAGAAATAAATTTTTTGCAAGCTCTAGGTATCCTGATAATGGCTCCAAAACATGCTGCCAAGGTCTAATAGCTAATGGGTTTCTTATAAGCAAAATTTCATTACCATCAATCGCACGGAATAAATCTGGTATAAGCCTATCAGCTGAGTAATCTCCACCCCCAATAACATTACCAGCTCTTGCCGAAGCAATATATTGATCTTTATCATAGAAAAATGATCGATTATAAGCAGAGGTAATGATTTCTGAGCATGCTTTGCTCGCAGAATAAATATCATGCCCACCTAACTTGTCAGACTCGCTATATAGCTTATTAATTTCTTCATTTTCGTAACATTTATCTGTTGTCACATTGATCAGTACTTTAGTAGCTCTGGAAGTTTTTAATGCTTCAAGTAAATTTGCAGTTCCAAGAGCATTGACTTCAAGAGTTTCTAGAGGAGATAAATATGATTCTTTTACAAGAGGCTGTGCAGCAAGATGAAATATTATATCTGGCTGAGAATAAGCTAAGGCTTTGTGAATTTGGTTGTAATTTCTAATATCACCATATGTATTAGAGGCTAGAAGATTACCCAAATTTAATGATTTGAATAGTTTTTGTTGTTTTTGAGGGGCAAGAGAGAATCCATGGACCTCAGCACCATATGATATTAGCCACTGAGAAAGCCAGGAGCCTTTAAAGCCAGTGTGTCCTGTAATAAAAACTTTTTTATCAGCCCAAAAAAAATTTCCTACCATATTTTCCATGGAGCTGAGTCACTCTTCCACAATGATTCTAAATAATTTTTTTCTCTCAAAGTATCCATTGGTTGCCAAAAACCTTTATGTTTAAATGCAACTAGGTCTCCATTAGCAGCAAGCCTAGAAAGCGGTTTATCTTCCCAGCTAGAACTATCATCATCTATTAAGTCAATGCATTTTGGGGATAGAATAAAGAAGCCTCCATTGATCCAGCCTCCATCTCCAACTGGCTTCTCAAGAAAACCATTCACAATATCTCCTTCTATATCGAGCATTCCATAACGACCTGGGGGCTGAACAGCTGCAACCGTAGCTAATTTTTTATGTGCTTTATGGAATTCAAGCTCAGCACCAATATTTATATTAGAAAGACCATCTCCATATGTAAAACAAAAATCTTCCTCGCCTTGAATATACTGAAAAGCCCTTTTAAGCCTTCCACCCGTCATAGTATTCTCTCCCGTATCTAAAAGGGTAACCTTCCATGGCTCTGAATTTTGCTCATGGATATCCATTTCGTTAGTTTGAATATCAAAAGTAATATCCGACATATGCAAGAAATAATTTGAAAAGTACTCTTTGATCATGAACCCCTTGTAACCACATAGTATAATAAAATCTGTAACACCATAGTGGGCGTAGGTCTTCATAATATGCCATAGAATTGGGTAACCTCCAATTTCAATCATCGGTTTGGGCTTTGAGTGACTTTCTTCACTAATTCTAGTGCCTAAGCCACCGGCAAGTATTACAGCTTTCATAATTTATTGTAATGAATAATTACGCATATTTTAAACTAGAAAACATAGAAAAATATGGTTTTCTCTATTTTATCTGAGACAAGCTTTTATTTTCAATCTTAATAATTTTATTGCAATTTTTTAATGTTGAGGTCCGGTGGGCAATAAGTATTACAGTGATTTCTTTATCTAAGTTGTAAATAGCATCCATGACTCTCTCCTCGGTTGCGCTATCAAGAGCGCTAGTTGCTTCATCAAAGATAATTAGATCAGCTTGTTTGTATATTGCTCTTGCAATCCCAATTCTTTGCCTTTGGCCTCCAGATATTTTAATACCCCTTTCCCCAACTCTACCATGTATACCATCTGGTAAATTATCAATAAAATCTTCCAAACAAGCTGCTTTGATTGCAATATCAATAAGATCCATATTGATATTAGATTCTTTAATACCAATGGCAATATTTTCTATAATTGAAGAATCAGAAAGATATATATATTGAGGCACATAAGCCAGGCCATTCATCCACAAAGATTTATTTTGAAGAGTTAATTCAGTTTTATCTATATACATTCGTCCATCCGTGGGTGGCAATAGTCCTGAAATAATATCAACAAAAGTTGATTTTCCACTACCTGTCTCCCCAATAACGCCCAATCTATCTCCTTTGTTAATTGTAAAATTAATGTTATCAAGTGTCTTAGTCTTTGATTGATCGTAGCTAAAGACTACGCCATCCATTGAAATGGAGTTTTGAAAATTAATTCTCATGCTTGGATCTACAGAATGAATTGTTACGCTCTGTGAAAGCATCAAAGAGACATCTTGTAGACTAGAAAAATTACCCTTTAGTGAAGTCCAAGCTACATAACCTTGCTGGAATAAAGGTAGTATCTTCTGAGCCCCAATTGCAAGTGCACCGAGCACAGGTACGGCGCCTACAAAATTTGATCCTTGGGTTAAAAAATATGCAATTAAAGAAATTATAATTAACCCCAAGCCTTCTATTAAAAATCTAGGGCTCATGGATACAAACATATTATGAGCTTGGCCTTTCCGTAAAACATAATCATTTTCTTCAAAAATCTGAGTATAGAATTGATGAGCATTGTTGATAAGTACATCTCGAATACCGCCTATAGTTTCTCTAATAGTTTTAATCTGGATAGTGCTTGCATTTGCAATATTTTCACTTTCTAACAAGAGTCTGCTGTTCAATAATTTAATAATTAAATAATAAAAAAGGCCGCAGCTAATGATTGTAAAAATAGTTGCTTTAGGACTAATAACAAAAAAAGCAGTTAGCAATATTAATGAAATAATGATTGAAGTACATAGAAAAAAAGATTGAAGTATGAGGCTAAATACAACTCTTTCTAGCTTAGCGGTAAGCGTTGCTATCATCTCGCTATTATCTCCAGAGATTTGCTTAGAATATGGCATATAAATCAACTTTTTAAACATAGCTACCGAGACTCTGTGGCTAATAGAAAAAGATAGCCTGATAGAAAAATAGTTAGAGGCAAGTCTAATTGCACTCGCGGAGATAACCGTACCGATAAAAAAAATTGTCATTGAAAAAATTAAATCGCTTTTATTTTGTATATCCAAGATTTTAAAAATCCATAGCAAACGATCATCGCCTAACAGTTTCCCAGGATCTGCGAGAGCGCTCAAGAATGGAATGATTGCACCCAAACTAAGTAATTCAGCAAAGGATGATAGAAAAATAAGAGCTAACGCAAAAAAAAGTTTAAACTTTACCTGATGTACCGCCTGGCTCCAGAAAATATTCCATATTTCACCAGGGGATAGTTGAGATTGCATATCTATATGCATTTTTTGCAAGATGAAAACAGGGCAATTTTACACATTATAAATCACTTAAATACCATGGTATTGCTTCAATAATACCTTGGGTAAGATTATGAGTTGGATTAAAGTTAAGCAGTTTTTTTGCCTTAGTAATGTCAGCCTGTGAATGCAAAACATCCCCCACCCTAAAACTTTGATATCTAGGCATTTTTTTATGCTCTACATTATGATCCTGCAAAATGCTTTGAATTGAATGATAAAGAGTATTTAGGCTCGTCCTATCGCCGATGGCTATATTATAAATATTATTTTTTGCTGTTTCTGGTGCAACTGCGGATAGAAGATTGGCTTGAACAACATTTTCAATGTAACAAAAATCTCGGGTAGTAGATCCATCACCATTAATGTAAACCTCTTCATTACGAATCATTGCAGCAACCCATTTGGGGATAACGGCTGCATATGCACCCTCGGGATCTTGCCTTCTGCCGAAGACATTAAAATACCTCAAACCAATTGAACTAAAATTATAGTTTAGATTAAAGACATGGGCATATAATTCATTCACATACTTTGTAACTGCATATGGGGATAATGGGTTTCCAATATTCTTTTCAGTCTTTGGAAGAGCTGGATGATCTCCATAAGTAGAACTGCTCGCAGCATAAGTAAAACTTTCTACCTTAGCTTCTTTTGCTGCTAATAATATATTTAAAAATCCTGAAATATTAATATTATTTGTAGAGATGGGATCTAGTAATGATCTTGGGACTGAGCCTAGCGCGGCTTGATGAAGAACATGCACAACTCCTTCGCAAGCCTCATTGCAAGTTTGCAAATCAGTGATGTCCCCCTCAATAAATTGAAATTTATTCCATTGTGCTTGAGTAACTAATAGCTCTACTTCATTTAGGTTTTTTTTATGGCCAGTAGCAAAATTGTCCAAACCAACCACTGTTTGATTAAGTAGTAGCAGTCTTTCTAAGAGATTGCTACCAATAAAACCAGCAACTCCTGTTATCAACCACTTTACTGGTTTTTCTTGAAGCGAATCTTGGAGTTCTTGGTATTGCGTTTTCATACACTATTTATATTTTTATAACCGCATATTAGTTTGAGTCGCAGGGAAGAGGTATTTTAGATCAAAAACTAAGCTCTTGGGTTTGGTCAATGAGTTTATAAAGTCAATCCCTTTTTCTAAAAAAATAGAATGTGCAACAGCTATAATAATGGCGTCATAAGAATTTTTTTCAGGCATGCTGATGGTCTGCAAATGGTATTCAGATAATGCAATCTTAGGATCCACCCAGGGATCATAAACATCAACATGCACTCCAGATGACTCTAAATTTTTAGCCATATCAACTACCTTAGTATTTCTAATGTCTGGGCAGTTTTCTTTAAACGTAAAGCCCATTATAAGAACTTTAGATCCGATGGAAGAAATATTATTTTCTTCCATTTTTTTTATCAGCCTGGTGGCAACATTAAGGCTCATACTATTATTCAATCTCCTGCCAGCAAGAATAATTTCCGGCTCATAACCTACAGATTGAGCTTTATGGGTCAGGTAATATGGATCTACACCTATGCAATGCCCTCCAACTAACCCAGGTTTAAAGGGAAGAAAATTCCATTTTGTTGCAGCGGCATCTAAAACCTCTTCAGTACTAATATTTAATTTATGAAAAATTAAAGATAGCTCATTAATAAGAGCAATATTGACATCCCTTTGAGTATTTTCAATTACCTTTGCTGCTTCAGCCACTTTAATTGAGCTAGCCAAATATGTGCCTGCGGTAATGATTGAGCTATAAAGGGTATCTATAAAATGAGCTGCCTCAGGGGAAGAGCCTGAAGTAATTTTTTGAATGTCTGTGATTCTATGAGTCTTATCGCCAGGATTAATACGCTCAGGGCTGTATCCGAGGAAGAAACCTTCGTTGAGCTTAAGTCCGGAAGTCTCCTCAATAATTGGGGCGCACTCCTCTTCTGTAGCGCCTGGATAAACAGTTGACTCATATATGACAAAGTCTCCATCTTGGACATAGGAGCCAACTGTTTTAGATGCAGCTAGCAAGGATGAAAGATCTGGTTCATTATTTATAGTAATTGGAGTTGGAACAGTAATAATATAAAAATTACAGTCACGTAATTCATCTGGATTTGATGTAAAGCTTAATCCGCTTGAACTCTTTAATTCATCAGATGAAAGCTCAAGAGTAGAATCCAAACCATTACTTAAATCTTCAACTCTCTTGCCATTAACATCAAAACCTAAGACATTATATAGCTCGCCAAATTTAGCAGCCAAGGGTAATCCTACATATCCAAGACCAATGATCCCAATTGAAATACTTTCTAAATTTATTTTAGCAGTCAAGATGATCTAGAAAAATTTAATTCTGCTTGAGGCTTTTAAGAAAATAATGCCTGGCCAAAACGCATATAACAGAAAACATGAAACCTAGTATAAAACCCAATAAAACTATTTTGCTTCTTTGGGGGCTGAATCTTTGCTCGGGTATATATGGAGTATCAAGAGGATAAATAGCGTAGTCCTGTCTAATATTTGCAAACATTTTTGTTCTCAACTGACTCTCAATTAACTGGGTAATAGAAAGGCGGACCTCTGATTGAATATATTCGTCCTCTAATTGAGTATATAAATATTCTAGAGATGCTTGTGCCTCAATTAAATCCTTATCTCTTAAAATATTATTTACCTCTGAAATAATCAGGTTTAAAAATTTTTGTGCAAATATAGGAGATCGATGTTTAACAGTAATAGTTATAAAGCCTGAGCCGAGGGGATCATAGTGCGTAGATACTGTGTTGCGATATTGATTATAAGATTCAAAAAAAGTAGGAGTTCTATCAATCCATGCTAATTTACTGGCATCATAGATCCTGTGATCTAGCTCATCACTATTATTTTCTTCATTAAATGTTTTCGTTGCCATTAGTCTAGGCAGTATCTCTTCAAAAGAAATTAAATGCTTTAAAAAATCTCTCGAATGAATAGCAGCAATAACAAGCTCTGCTTTATCTGCACCACCCGACCCAGAAGACATTCGAATTCCTGCTAGTGAAGCCATGCCACCAAGAGCGGATGAAGAAGATTGACCGGCACCGTTATCTTGAGATAGCGACAACAAAGCATCTGAGACCCATAGCTTTGGTAGCATTAAAGAGAAAATGATTGAGGTCAAAACAAAGACCCCAGTTAATGCACTTATGAATATTTTTTTATCAGTTATGGCTAAAAAAATCTCCTTGAGATTGATCTCATCGGCATAGACAGGCTCTGTAGAATCATTGTTCATATGCATAAATATTAGGCTAAGTATGGAATGTGCATTATAAAATATTTTAACACTTATGACTTAAAAAGTAATTTTCTCTTTTTAGTAATGGAGGCTGAAGCCGGAATCGAACCGGCGTAAACGGCTTTGCAGGCCGCTGCATAACCACTCTGCCATCCAGCCTTTATTTGTTAAAGGTAGCTATTGTATATGAAAGACCGGTTTGCATAGTAATTATTAAGGCTACAAATAAAAAGAAATTTGCTATAAAGACTATAAATGCGCTTGTTAGGTAAAGCCCTAATAGAAATAAACAGAATGTTGCAAGCTGAATAAAGGTCTTTATTTTTGCTAAAAAAGTAACACTCGTAGCACAAGTATTTCCAGTTTGGGCATTAAAGTCCCTTAAAGCGCTTACCCAATATTCTCTTGCAAGCATAATGCTACCAAGAAAAGCAATATAAATACTTCCCATATCCAACGAGAGAGCTATAAGAGTAAAGGTAATTAAAATTTTGTCCGCTATTGGATCTAAGACAGCTCCTAGCATGGAAGTGAGTGAATATTTCCTAGCTAAATAACCATCCAGATAATCAGAAGAGCTCGCAGCTAATAGAATTAAAAGTGCGCTTCCATAATATTGAGGCATTAGAATTAGAAAAAAGATAATTGGGCCAGCAATAATACGAAAATAGGTGAGGCATTGAATAAGAATGTTCATTATTATGTTAAATTTTTTTGAATCTCAATACTAAGTTTAATACTAATTCCTGAAACTGCGCATAGTTCATTGAGCGAGGCTGAACGAATACGTTTTAATGACTTAAAATGGTTGATTAAGCTTCGCTTTCTTTTTGAGCCTAGGCCGTGGATTTGATCTAGTTCTGAATATTTTATAGATTTGTTTTTTTTCTTTCTATTGCTTGTAATAGCAAATCTATGAGACTCATCTCTAATTTGCTGCAATAGCGTAAAGCCTGGACTATTTACAGGAATTTCTAGAATACCCTGCTCAGATAAAATAGTTTCTGTAGCCCTAACTCTTTTTACTCCTTTCACAATACTTAAAATAATGGGGTGAGTGCTATTTATTGAATTAAAAATTCGTAATGCTGCATTTAATTGAGCTTTCCCACCATCAATTAAAATAATATCTGGTAAAGGGTATTGACTTGCTTTCTTTGCCCTTCTCCGCAAAACATGCTCAATGGAGCCAACATCATTTCCAGCATAAAGAGGGTCAATGTTATAAAGTTTATAAGCATTTTTATCAGGGCCACTATTCGAAAATTTTACTGCAGAGGCTACGGCATACTTGCCAGCATGATGACTTACATCATAACCCTCAATAAAAATATTAGGTTTATTGAGACCAAGATATTTAGCAAGATTCTGCATGGCATGATCGTATTTATCAGATTTTCCAATTTTATTTTCTATGACTTGACTAGCATTAAATATCGCTAACTTTACAAGCTGCTTAGTGCTTGATGGAGTGGAGCATGAAATATTAATTGAATGAGAAAATTTGAGCTTAATAGCTTCTTCAATCAAGTTTAAGTTTTTTGGCTTTACTGTAAAAATAATTTTTTCTGGTAGTGAGAAAGTATTTTGATAATAAGAAAATACAAGACTCTGGAGTAGATTATCTAAATCATCTAATAAATTTTCTTTAAAAAAATATGTTTTAGTGCCGCGTATTTTTCCCTCTCTTGCAGATAAAATACAAGCGCCTGTTTTACCATGTTTTTCAACGCAAGCAAAAAAATCAATGCTGTTAAGATTAGTGGAGAAAGATTGTTCTTGCTTCAAAATATCTAAACTTGCAATTCTTTGCTTGAGCTCTTGAGCTTTTTCGAAATTACACTCATCAGCAAGCTTTTTCATTTGTGATAACATGAGATTTCTTGATTTTTTGCCTGTGGAAGCAAGGTAATTCTGGGAAGAGGAAATATCAGTGCTGTAATCTATCTCGCTAATATGCTCCACACAGGGCGCAGAACATCTTTGCATTTGATGCTCTATACAAGGCCTAGATCTATTTCTGAAAGTGCTATTACTACAGTTCCTAATTTGATAGATCTTTTGCAAATCTTTAATTGTAGATTTAACAGCATAAGCACTTATAAAAGGACCAAAATAATCTTTTGAAACAGCATGTTTTGATCGCTTCATGCTTATGCTGGGAAATTTATCACTCATTGAGTAATGAATGTATGGATAAGTTTTATCATCTCGAAGAAGGATATTAAAACGAGGTAAATTCTCTTTAATTAATGATTGCTCTAATAACAAAGCTTCAGCCTCAGTTTGAGTTGAGAATGTTTCAATTCTATTAGTTAATAACTTAATCTGAGATGTCTTACGATCCTTGAGTGATGATCCAAAGTAGGAGGAGACTCGTTTTTTTAAATTAATTGCCTTGCCAATATAAATAATTTTATTATCTGCAAAGAATTTATAAATTCCAGGAGTTTGCGGCACTTGCTTGAGATCAAGCGTCATTTTTGCAGAAATTTTTGAGCAATTGTCTTGCCGGCTGCAACTCCAAATTGATCAAATGGATTTATCTGCAGCAAACTAGCTGTAATAAATACTCTGTGCTCCCAAGTTGCTAGAAGAAATCCTAATTCTTTTAATGATAGTTTTGGTAAAACAAATAAATTAACTGGGATATTCCCGTTTGTCAGTTCCCGTAAGTCAGAAGATTGCTTTTGAGAAGAGGATAGGAGAGATGCTTGACCCTTCGCCTGTGCATTGGTGAGAGGACTTTGAGCAGTGGGACTATAAATAATGTCAGCTGAGCATTGAGAAGTACCTTGATGAAGAAGCTGAAAATATGAGTGTTGGGCTGTAGAGCCAAATCCGCCAAGGATTGTTTGTCCAGTTTCATGAAAAAGAGACTCCTTATTAGAAGGCTTACCAAGAGACTCCATCTCAAGTTGCTGGATATAATTTGCAAAGGACCTGAGCTTCCAATTGTAGGATAGGACTACTCTATTTTTTTTATTACAAAAATTACTAAACCAGATATCTGAAAAAGCTAAGGTTTTAATTAATTTTTGATACTTTCTTGCATCTAACGAAGGACCGCATATCAGACTGTCTGCAAGGCTACCTCCTTGAAGAAACCCCATGAAGTTATTTTCCATAGCAGCTGTCAGAGATATGGGGGACCAAATAGAGTATCGCCCTCCAACAGACTCTGAAAACGGAACGATGGATGTATGAGCGAATCCTAGGGCTCTTGCACCCTTAGCATTAGCAGTGATGACTATTGAATTCTTATCAGTTCTATTTTTTCCAAGCCACTTAAGACAAGAAAGAGTCTCATCGGTGGCTAAGGATTTTGAGGCAAAAATGTACAAATTCTTTTGATCCAATAAAGGCTTAACAATTGAATTGAACTCATGCTTATCTGGTCCAGATACAAAAGAATAGTTGATGTTAGAAGCAGGGTTAAATAAAAATTCTTGCAGTAACTTTGGGCCTTCATAGGAGCCTCCAATGCCGAATGTAATAATATTTTGATATTTTTCTTTTTTAATTTGCTGAAGCAATGGTCCACATAATTTTTTAAAATTAAACTCTGGGATTGGATCAGTAGCCCTATATCTATGATGAAGAGCTGGTCTATTTTCACTATGATTAACGATGTCTCCAACAAAGAGACTCTGAATGGCGTCTTGGACCCCCAGCTCATTGAACAAACCATCAAATAGCTGATATTGCTCAGATGAAAAATTACTTAAATAGGATTTATATTCTAAAAATTCTGACTTGTAAGAAAAGGAAAACTTTTTCTTTTGAGGGGGGTATTTAGAGGTTTTATTTAAAGCTTTAAATATTTTCTGCGCTCTTTCTTTATTCATCTACAGACTCATTAAAGTATTTTAATGCCTCAGATACATTTGAGGCTTTGGAAATGGGTCTGCCAATAACTAGATATGATGCCCCATGATTAATGGCTTCATTGGCGGTCATAGTTCTAGACTGATCATCGCTCACCGAAATGTCTCGAATACCTGGAGTGATTTTAAGCATCTTAGGAGATAGGATATTCACAGCTAAATCTAGCTCTAATGGAGAGCAAACTATTCCGTCTATACCGGTTTCATTAGCAAGCTTAAATAGCCTAGCAACCTGATCTCTGGTTGTGCTTTGAAATAATACTGAGGAGTCTTCATCATTAAGACTTGTCAGAACAGATACTCCAATTATCTTGGTCTTAATAATTTGCGCTGCAGCCATAGCTGCAGTGATCATTTTTTGGCCACCTGAAAGATGAATGGTCAACAGCTCAATACTGCAGTCCTCAAAGCCCAATATAGTTTCATGGACAGTATTGGGAATGTCATGCAGTTTTAAATCAAGAAAAATTTTAAATCCACGCTGATGCACCAGTCTAAGAAAATCTTTACCCAGTGCATTAAAAAGCACACTTCCTATCTTGACCTTACATAGCTCTGGATTTAACTGATCCAAGAGAGCAATTGCATCTTCATAATCATAAGTATCAATGGCAACAATTATCTTAGGATCAATCATGACTTGCGAGTAATTTATCTGATG
>Ga0209709_10000478_pt1 | contig 38235 bp, 35 predicted proteins | sample ArcticOcean_MG_C_2_FD_187435 | JGI IMG/M metagenome (GOLD analysis project Ga0209709, IMG submission 187435) | Marine microbial communities from western Arctic Ocean - ArcticOcean_MG_CB4_136 (SPAdes) (version 2) | ecosystem: Environmental > Aquatic > Marine > Oceanic | place: Arctic Ocean... | reverse complement strand
TACAGGCATATTAGAAGTATTTGCAATCAAAACGGTTTTATCCATTAAAGGGCCACCGGTTTTCGGATCTTTTAAGTGAGGAAATTCAGTCAAAACTTCTGTCATTTCGTTACCTCTTTCTCCACAACCAACATAGACTACAATCTGAGCATCAGACCACTTTGCCAATGTTTGCTGAGTTACTGTTTTACCAGTTCCAAATCCACCTGGAATTGCAGCTGTACCTCCTTTAGCTAAAGGAAAAAGACCATCCAAGGTTCTAGTACCAGTTATCAAAGGAATATCGGGTCTTAATTTTTTATTATATGGTCTTGGAACCCTTACAGGCCAAAGATGCATTAATTTCAAATCAGTTCCATCATCTAATTTACCTATAATGTCATCTACCGTATAGGTACCCTTTTTTAGCTCTGTAACTTTTCCTGAAGATAGTGGAGGAACTAATATTTTATGATTAATAGTCGGAGTTTCTTGAACATTACCAAGCATTTGTCCACCCTTTACTGTGTCTCCAACTTTAATGGTAGGAATAAAATCCCATTTCTTGGTATGGTCCAAACCAGGAGCTGTAACTCCTCTTTCAATATAATCTCCCATTTTTTCCTGCAATACAGGTAATGGTCTTTGAATACCATCATAAATTGATCTGAGAAGGCCGGGACCTAACTCAACGGATAGTGGTTCCCCTGTATTCTCAACAGGTTCTCCAGGTCTGACTCCAGATGTATCTTCATACACCTGAATTGTAACGTCATCATTTTCAAGACCAATGACCTCACCCATCAATTTTTCGTGGCCTACTAGTACCACATCATACATACGAGGTGAAACACCTCGAGCCGTTACAACCGGCCCTGACACTCTATATATTTCTCCTTTTACTTCCATAGGTCAACTCCTACTGCTGTTTTGATACGATCTCTAAGACCTTCATCAACTTCAGCTCCGATGGCTATTACCGTCGGTTTTACACTATTACTTAACTTCTTACGTAAAGAAGCCTCTAACTCTTTCCAATCCTCGTCGTGTATAACAAGAACTCCAATCTCTTTATCTTTTAATGCAGTTTGAATTGCATCATCAACGGGTACTTCTTCACTAACATTAAACCACTTCTCAATGCCTACCAATCTAAAACCAATTGTAAATAAATCATTTCCAACAACTCCAATCTCCATTTTACACCACCACCAATTCTTCTATTTTCTCATTGGAAAGACCAATCTGTTTACCACGGACAATTGCCCTCAGGTTACGAACTTCTCTTTCCTTTTTCAATAAATAGTCAAGAACTGGTAAAATTGATAATGGATAAAGATAAGAAAATCTTTTTGAACGAGTAGCTATAAATTCATCTAAAGCATGTACACAAGAATTTAAGTCAGGTTCATCGCCTTTGATATAAGGTAAAATATAATCCTGGAATTTAGATCCTTCTAACATATTAGATAAATCTGATAGAGTTTGTACTGAAGACAATAAATCCACTTTCAGTGTACCTCCATTGATTAAAAGCTCCTTGTGACCCTTTATACCTCTGTGACGCATACGCAATACGGTTTTTAAATTTGCAATATCTAACTCCAATTGAATGAAATTATGATAAACTTCAGCCTCTGGACCGCCCGAAGGTAAATTATCTACCAAATCGCTATAATATGTTAAATCTAAAGCATCTTCTAAAGGTTGAAGACTATCTGTGCTACGTCCTTCACTTGCTTTTCTAAGTGTTGGATAATAGCTAGTCCCTTCTAACATAGTAATCGTTTCCTCAATAGATTTAGAATCATACAACCTACCATACAATTCTTTATCTGAATTATTAAGTGGACAAACAAGCCTTTCTATATCTTCAGGAGACATATTCTGATTTATCCCCCTCAATATATTCTTTAAATTTTCAACTCGATATTTCTCTGCATAAATAGTCAGTATCTCACGAAGCTGGCCAGTGCTAAAGCTAAGAAAATCGCCGATGTTTTCTGCCAAGTTATCAACTAAAGCAGTTTCAATCAAATCAGCACCACTCAACTTTGAACCATAACGATCTATTTCTCTACGATATTCCAAATCTTGAATATATCTAGCTATCTCAGATAATTCAAGGTTCAAAAGCTGATTATAAGCTTCTGGAGGAAGTAAGCGTGAGCGCCTAGAACGGGCTCTTGTAGCTACGTAAGCATAATTGCTCATTTAGTGAACAATACCTCACTGACTAAAGACAAATTATCTTGCCAAGCTCTTTCGACTAAGGTTACAAATCTAAAATCTAGCCTAAAATCTACAGCTTCTATAATAAAACCAATCTCATCAATGTTTCCACCATGAGACAATTTACTTATTTCCTTAAAGATAGAGCTATCCTTCTTACGGCAAAATAATTCACCTTTATTAGGAACTCCTTCTAAAAGACTAGAATATATATTCTTCAATTCTTTGGAATTAAGATTCTCCAATTTTGACATAGCTATAGCCTTGGTAGACGAAAGTAATTCTTTTTGAATTTCTAATTGATTTCGTTTAACTTCTAATTCTGCAGAAGGAATCTCTTGCTGCCTCAATTGCTCAATTTTTCTAGAAGACTCAACCATAATTGAACCTGCAACGTTTTTAGCTTCAACTGAAGCCTCTTTCATTTTAGACTCGACAATGTTTACTGTCTCTTTGCGAATTGCTGCAGCTTTCTCTCGGCCAGTCTCTTCGACTTGCTTGAGAATTTCCTCAAGACCCATTCTAAGCGCCTAATACGAATATGAGCAAAGCCGAAATAACCAAACCAAAGATAACAACGGTTTCAGGAATAGCTGTGAAAATTAAGCCATTCGTAAAATTCTTGTCGTCTTCTGCAACTGCACCAACGGCAGCTGAACCAATGTTGCTCTGAGCTAAGCCAGTTCCAATACCGGCTAGTCCAACAGCTAGGCCTGCTCCGATAGCAATGTATCCTTTAGCACTCCATTTCGCTGCTTCTACTGTGTTTATGTTGTCGTCTGCTTGAGTTGCCTCACCATCTGTTGTGGTTGTGTCCTCTGCTGCGGATACTGCTGGCATTGCCAACAATGTTAAGAAAAACATTGCTGCCAAAAGGTATAGGTTGTTGTTCATGGTTGTACCTCGTTTTCTTTTGTGTACTTTCGATTATAACCGAAAGGATCGTAAAGTGTGCCTCCACCGTGCACGAATTTAGTAAAGAACTCGACATATTGCAATCTTAGCGAATTTATGCCGGTTCCAATTATTCCAAGTGTAAACACTGTTAAGTGCCCTATTAATAAAATTGAAATTGATACTATTGCCATTATTCCTTCTAGGCCTATTAAATTAAAAGCTATGAAGTTTACTGTAAAAGCTAAACCATAATCACTGAGACCAATAGCCCCAATACGAGCATAAGAAATAACATTGGAAAACACAGTCGGAAATTCTAAAATTCCAACAATACCCTCTCCTAAAACCGCAAGAGTTAGCCCAATAAGTAATACTACAATTCCCAACAGTTTAGTAAATTCAGGTAATAGACCAACTACTGAGACCAAAGCAATAACGCCACCCCAAAGAATCAAAAGAAATGACATTTTAGAATATAATGCGTGTTTAAAGTTATGATGCCTTAACTCATTAATAAAACCAAGAATAAACCCTAATGATACATGAAAGAAACCAATTACTACCGATGATAAAAGCATTAGTTGAGCACCATATGGGCTGAATTTATGTATTGGCAATTGCCAAGGAGGGTGAGGATTATCAATTAATGGAACATTAAATGTAGGTCCAAAATGTTCTCCAAACACAAATGAAGTAAATCCGAGATAATCATTTCCAATTAGATAAAAAGTCTGTCCAAATGCTTCTGCAAAAATAAAAGTTCCAAAGAATAACGTCCACACTCCCGCCATCCTGAGAATTTTACCAAGAGCTGCTATTTCATTGGAATAAGCAAATTTAGTTATTATAAATTGACCGAATAAAATATAGGCTAAACCATAACCAGCATCACCTACCATTAGACCAAAAAATAAAGGATAGGTCAGAAATATAATTGCAGTAGGTTCAAATTCCCAATGCTTAGGAGTACTGTAAAGTTTAGTAAATAATTCAAATGGTTTCATGATTTCAGGATTGTCTAATTTAATAGGTGGTTCAGCATCACTTTTTTCACCAACTTCATAATAAACATCTAACTTCTGTAAAGCTTGCTGAAGATCCGAAACTGAACGAGTAGGCACCCAGCCATCCAAAACAAACATATTATCAGTTGTAGCTAATTTAAGAGGTAAAGTTGACTTCTCTGATAATGCTGAATAATGCTCTTCACATGCTACTAACCAATCTCCATGCCTAGTAGATATGGCCTGAACCTCGTGATCCACTGCTTCTTTTTCATTATACAATTTTGAAAGATTAGAGTTTAATTGAGATTTAACTGTTGAAGGCATACCTGAAACTAAAGGTACATCAATAGACCGAAAGCCTTGATCTAGAAGAATACGCTCAACTTCTTCAGAAGAATTAAGAGAAACAAAGACTATTGTTATATCATTAGATTGTATAATTTCAATATCTTTCATTTTATTTAATGAACTCAAGTCTGAATCTTCAGGAATATTTCCCGCAAAAACTTGCATACTTGAATAACCACTTAATAAATCTAAATCTAAATCAATATTTTCAAAATATTCTACCTGTTCTAATTGAGAAGTTAATTCTTCAATTTGCCTATCAAAATCTCTTTGCTTATCATTTAATTTATGAGCCTGGGAAGCTATATTATTAATTTCACTAATCTCTTTCTCAATATCCGAAACTAATTTTGGAATTGTAGAAGTTGCAGGTGAAACCTCTAGTAACTTGATAACTGAACGTATTTTTACCAATAATTCTGAGGTCTGAGCACCATAACTTAATGAAGATCCTATCTTAAACCCATCATCCTCATTGTTATAATCAATTAAATGAATTAATTGATGCCTGTCTAGTAAATTAGATAAATCAGATAGATTCTGTTTATGACCGCTTATGGTCATACGCGACATTTTTTCAGACTTAAGCATTAAGATAAACTCTCCAAAAAAGTATCTACAAATTTTTGAGATGCTGCATTTATTCGGTCTTCAGCCTTAGCCTTCATCCCTAAATTGCTTTTTTCACCGTTTTTAAGAATTATTGCTTTCTGCCCGTTTATTTCTTCCATAGCTGCTTCTATTTCTATTTTAGATTTTCTTTCTGCAGATTTTCTTTCTTTAGAAATCAATTCTTCTTGGTCTAGAGGTATTCGATTCTTAGCTGAAATCTGCTCCAGTTCGGCCTTTTCAACCTCAGTACTAACTGACGATTCAGCTTGCTTAATCTTCTCCAATAAGTTGGTTCTGGACATGGCTTAAATAAATAGTGTATTTGCAGGGTAATAGGTCTATAAAAGAATACGGCCAGAAATAACTGCTTCTAAACCTTGTTTTGATAGCATGTAATATTAAATTCCCTACTCTGGTAGCAAATCCTCGGGCCCGTAGCTTAGCCTGGTTAGAGCACCCGGCTGATAACCGGGAGGCCACCGGTTCAAATCCGGTCGGGCCCACCAATGAATTGTTTTAACTTGCTACGATTATCGCCATCAATTGGAAATTTTTTACCTAACTTATAATCAATCATTACAACTACGCTATCTGCATTTGCAACTGCATTATCTCCATTCACCTTGCTATACAGTTCATGTGCAATACCAAATGAAGTATTGCCTATATTTGTAACTCTAGTCTTTACGGTAATTATATCGGGATATTGAACTGGTATCCTATAATTTATATTAAAATTCGCAAGAATAGGACCTATACCATCTTCTTCCATAATATCGTTCATCTTTAGTGATTTTAAGTCCCATACTTTACGAAATAATTCAACTCTAGAAGTCTCACACCATTTCAAATATATTATATTATTTACATGACCAAAGTCATCCATATCACCCCACAGAACTGGAAGCTCAGTAATTATCGGCCAATTATTCACACTAGACCTGAGAATTTACTCTCACTATTAAAACCTTCATCAGGCATAGACATAATTGTCTTGGAACCTGATGAAATCGATATTGCCCTGAATAAGGTTTCAGGCAAAATCCTCTCGAAAAAGAAACGCCCAGTAATTATTTTATGCTTATAATAATCATCTATACTTTCTTTTGAAAAAGCCACCTTTAACATGAGTAACCACATATAACCCATAACAACAATTCCAAATTGTTTAAGATAATCTGTAGCTCCAGCACCTATCTCATAAGGATTGGAAAGACCTTTTTGCGCCATAAACAATGTTGTTTTTTGCAACCCCTTTAATGCTTTCTCGAAAGGAACAATAAATTCTTTCATATTTGAATCTTCTTTATTTACATCAATAAAAGCTAATGCAGGATGAAAAAAACGCCTCAAAAGTCTACCCATATTTTTAGGCATCTTACGTCCAGCTAAGTCTAAGGCTTGAATTCCATTTGCCCCCTCCCATATAGGTGCAATACGAACATCTCGAGAAAACTGCTCCATGCCAAACTCTTTGATGTATCCATGCCCACCATGAATCTGCAACATATCATAACTAATTTCAACCCCAAACTCAGTTAAAAGTGATTTGATTATTGGAGTCATTAACTCTACTAAATCATGATTTTCTTTACGGATTTTCTTATTTGGATCTTTCTCCGATTTGTCAATAGCTAATGCAGTCCAACAAGACAACATACGGCCAGCATCAATCAAGGCTTTCGATCTTAAGAGCATACGCTTAACATCAGGATGAACTATCAAAGGATCTGCTTCTTTATCTGGATTTTTAGGCTCTTTTAAATCTCTACCTTGTAACCTATCTTTAGCATAAGCCAATCCATTTTGATACGAAATTTCAGATATTCCAAGGCCCTGTAATCCAACTGAAATTCTTTCATGATTCATCATAGAAAACATTGCAGCGAGTCCCTTATGGGGTTCTCCAACTAAATATCCTGTTGCATTTTCAAAATTAAGAGTGCATGTAGCTGAACCGTGTACTCCCATTTTTTCTTCAATAGACATGCATTTGACACCATTTCTATCGCCTAAACTTTTATCATTATTAACTAAAAACTTAGGAACTAATAAGAGGCTGATACCCTTTACTCCCTTAGGTGCGTTAGGAAGTCGAGCCAATACTAAATGTATTATATTTTGAGCCAAATCATGTTCTCCTGCTGAAATAAAAATCTTTTCACCATTTACCACGTATTCACCATCCTTAACTGGCTCTGCCTTAGTTCGAATTAAACCTAAATCAGTCCCACAATGCGCTTCTGTTAAACACATAGTTCCAAACCATCGTCCTGCCAAAAATTCAGGAAGATAAGTCTCTTTTAAATCCTCACTACCGTGATTATTTATGCAATGATAAGCACCTTTAGTAAGTCCCATGTAAATTCCTAGAGACATATTTGAGGAGCAAGATACTTCATCTGAAAAAACACTAATTGGAGTAGGAAATTCCATACCTCCGTATTTTTGATGACCAAAAAGGGAGGTGAGCCCAGATTCAATAGTAGCCTCTGCTGCCCGTTTCATACTAGGTGGTAAAGTCACATTTCCATTTTCAAACTTAGCACCGATCGCGTCACCATCTCTATTTGATGAAAGCCATACTTCTTCTGAAAGTGTTGAAAATTGATCTGCAATCATCTCTATTGTCTCCCATGTTGCTTCTTCAAAGCCTTCATAACCTTCAATCTGTTTTTCAAAATCTAAAACCTCTCTCAAAATAAACTCATACTCTCTCTTTGGTGCTTTATATTGTACCATAATTAATTCCTCAATGGTTTTCCAGTAGTTAGCATAGACTCTATTCTATCCATGGTTTTTTCGGTCTTCATTAAAGCCATTATTCCTTCTCTTTCCATTTCTAGAATTTTATCATCTGAAACTACTTCAGTGGGATCGGTGTCCCCTCCTGTCAAAATATATGCGAGATGCCCAGTTACGGTTACATCATGAGGTGTTGCATGACCTGCCTTTACCAAATCATTAACTGCAAGATCTAAAGTAGCTTTACCAGAAGGCCCAGCTAGTGTGTGATCTTGGGGTAATGGCGCTTTGTAATTTTTAACCAAACTTAAACACTTTTGTTTAGCATCATGCAATAAACGAGATCTATTCATAGTGATACCATCGCCAGAATTTAAAAATTTTAATGATTTTGCCTCTTGGGCACTTGTACCAACTTTAGCAGTTCCTATATTTTGAAATATTTTTACTATAGATGCCATGGGGCCTTTAGGTTGATTCGGATCATTATTCCATCGTGTAATCATTTCTTTACAACCACCCCAGGCTGGAACCAAACCTACACCTACTTCTACTAAACCAATATAGCTTTCAGAATGCGCTTGAATAGAATCACAAGCTAATAAGACTTCACAACCACCTCCAATTGCTAATCCAGATGGTGCTCCAACCACTGGGAAGTTTCCATGTTTTAACATCATAAAGGTCATTTGGCCGCCAAACACAAACTTTTCAGCCTCATCCCAGGCTCCAACATTAGCTACAAAACTAGATAGGCCTAAATTTGCTCCAGCTGAAAAATTAGAACCATCATTCCCAATTACTAATCCTTTGAAATCCCCCCTTTCACAAAGAGATGAGGCCTCACTTAGAACTTCCATTATTTGTGGATCCATAGCATTCATTTTACTATGAAATTCAGCTAATAAGATATCATCATCCATGTTCCATAAACTTGCGGATGAATTTCTAAATATTGGGTTTTGTCCTCTCTTAATCTCCTTTACACTTAAATGACCTTCTAAATTTTCTATTTGACTATAACTTCCATCAATATTGAAGTATGAGCTTACTTCATCATTATCATCATAAAAATTTTTAGTCCCTACTTTTGTTAATAAAACTGGAACGTCAAGACCATCTTCAATAAGCTTAGAAACAAACCAAGAAGGTCCTAAATCATCTAACATTTGGAATGGACCTTTTTTCCAAAGAAAACCATTCTTCATTGCATTATCTACATTTACTATATTTTCTGTAATTTCTGGAACTAAAGAAGCCGCATAGCTAAGTGTTTTGGAAAGAACTTTCCAAGCATACTTACCTCCTTTATCATCAAATTCAACTAATGCTCTAAGGCCTTTTCTTGCAGCTCTAATACTTTCTAAATTTGATTTAGTTGAAGTATAATATTCCCCCGTTTTTAGATTCCGACTTTCCTTAATCCGATTTCCATTACTACTATTTATGCGATAAAAGCCACCTTTGCCTTTACGCCCAGTGTATCCCGATTCAACCATCTCTTTCAATAATAAATCTATACCTAACTTAGATTGTTCTTTGACTCCTAAATTATATTTGTCATTATTAGGTAAATTATGCGATAAACTTTCAGTTACATGTGGAATTAAATCCAATCCGACAACATCACCTAATGCAAAAACTCCGGTTTTAGGAGCACCTATGGGCCTTCCCATAATTGCATCAGCTTCATCAACTGTAAGACCTGCCTTGAAAGCTTCAACCATTGCAGTAAGTGACCAAAACATTCCAATTCGATTACCAATAAAACCAGGAGTATCATTACAGACTACCACCTCCTTACCTAATTTGATATCGCAAAATTCAATAATAGTTTCTAGTTTTTTATTGTCTACTTCTTTACCTGCTACAACCTCTAATAAGCGTAAATATCTTGGAGGATTGAAAAAATGAGTTATAAAAAAATCCTTGGCAAATGAACTTGACATACCCTCAATCAACTGCTTTCTAGGTATGGTTGAAGTATTCGAAGTTACAATGGAAGATTTCTTACGGAATTGCTCAATTTTTCTAAAAACATTATGTTTTATTTCTAATTTTTCAAGAACCACTTCAATTATCAAATCTGAATCACTAATCAAATCTAAATCATCTTCTAAATTGCCAGCAGTTATCAGATCTGCATTATCGGAATGCATTAATTGTGAAGGACTACCAAGTTTTACTGGTTTTAGCATCTTAGATATTGCAGACTGAGAAATTATATTCCGATTTACAGCCCCATCAGGTACAATGTCTAGTAAATTTACCGGAAGGCCGGCATTAGCAACTTGAGCCGCAATGCCACTTCCCATAAGTCCGGCACCAATAACTGTAACTTTTTCTATCTTCATTCTGATTACGCCCTCTCAAGTACTGTAGCACAACCTTGACCTCCGCCAACACACATTGTTGAAAGTGCATAACGTCCACCCTCCGTTTGAAGCAAAGAAGCAGCTTTACCAGTAATTCTTGCACCACTCGCACCTAATGGATGACCTAAAGCTATAGCACCTCCATGAACATTTAATTTGGACATATCTATACCTAATTCTTTGACACAAGCCAAACTTTGAGCTGCAAAAGCTTCATTCATCTCTATAATATCGATATCTTTAAGATCTAAACCGGCTCTTTCTAATGCCTTCATAGAAGAAACTACGGGACCTATTCCCATTATTTCAGGACTACAGCCTGAAATTGCCATTCCCCGTATATAAGCCATAATCTCTAAATTATTTGACTTTGCATAATCTTCTGAACAAACTATCACCGCTGAAGCTCCATCTGTCAAGGGCGACGATGTTCCCGCTGTTACTACACCTTCTTTATCGAATGCTGGTTTTAATCCAGCCATAGACTCTAAACTAGTTTTAGGACGAATACAACCGTCTACTTTGACATCACCTATAGACACTATTTCATCATCAAGCTTTCCTTTACTTTGAGCCTCAAAGGCTTTTTGATGACTTTCAAGAGCCATCTCTTCTTGTTCTAAACGAGAAATTGAATGTTTTTTAGCTAAATTTTCAGCAGTATGCCCCATTCCAATGTAGGCATCCATATCAACTAAACTAGGATTCAACATTGGATTAAATCCAGGCATTGGAACTCTTGACATTGATTCCACACCACCAGCAATAAACAGATCACCAGAACCAGACATAATGGAACCTGCTGCTTGATGAATCGCCTGCATTGAAGAAGCACAAAACCGATTGACAGTAACGCCACCAACACTCATTGGTAATCCCGAAAGAAATACTACATTTCTAGCTAAATTCATCCCCTGTTCTCCTTCTGGAAATGCACAACCTAGTATCAAATCTTCTACTTCTTCTGTATTAATGCCTGATTTTTTAATTAATTCCCTAATTACATTTCCTGCTAAATCATCTGGCCTTACTCGCCTTAGTTCACCTTTACTGGCTTGCGTGAAAGCTGAACGTGCATAACCACATATTACTACATTGTTCATCGCAATATAATTTACCATTACTATATAAAGCTAATTAATTTCATTAAATTTGTGAAACATTTATATACCTATACTTAAATTTATAGATATGGAAAGGTTATCTCAAACCGAAAAATTAATCTCAGAAAAACAAATCCGAATCTTAAAACAATTAGGACTTACGGAAGATGAAGCAAAAATCTATCATGTTTTACTTGTATCAAAAGAATCGACTGTTGGTAAAATAAGTAGATCTATTAATTTTTCAAGAGCTAAAATATACGGAATAATTGATAATTTACTATCTGAAGGAATAGTCCTAGAAGGAAATAAACATCCAAAAACTTACACACCAGTAGATCCTTCACAAATTTCAGAAAGAAAGCTAAGAGAAGTAGAAGAAGCTTCAAAATCAGTTCAAACTGAATTGTCTCCATTGTACCAATCCAGACCTATTGACTATTTAGAAACCGTAACTGTTAAGGATATGGAACTCTTTTCCCAAGTTATTTCAATGTGTGAGAGAGCAGATACCACTATAGACCTAATCGCATCAATTTTGCCTTCAGAAATGCCAAAAAATGTTTGTAGAGCTTTTTCAGATGCTAGTACTAGAGGTGTAAAAGTAAGAATGTTATTTCCTAAAAAAGGAACTAATTTAGATCTATCACGTCTGAAAGGCTATTTTGAAGTTAGATTAACCAACACTATGCCTGCGGCAGGAATTATATTAGTTGATGAAAAAGAATTCTGTGTTGGAGGTTTAGACGTACCTAATTCCATGAATACTTTATTGGGTATGTGGATGAATCAAGCTGAACTTGCGAGTTTAGCAAAACTAATCTTCAATAATATTTACGAAAATTCTGAAATATATGATAACTAAGAATTAAATCATATCACGTAGAAAATTATCAAGTCCCATATATTTTGCAATTAATAGAGATATTACCATACCTACCAATCTATAAACTCCAAACCTGAGAACTAATCTTGTCAAAAAACCAATAGCTGTAACATTATCCTTTGGTTCAGCATCTGCATTTGCAAAAGGATCTCGGTCAGTAACATCTATTCTACTCATAGACAATCAATTCAGCTCTAGATTAAATTGTTATGTCTAGGACATAATGATATTAATTCGTCTTTTATTCAAATAATATGAGTTCACATCCTATTAACGAACCTATACTCAATTATGAAGCCAATAGTAAGCATAAATCTGATTTAAAAGGAGAAATCGAAAAACAGCTGGGCGAAGTTATCGAAATTCCTTGTATTATAAATGGAAAAGAAATATACACCAATAATACAGTTACCCAAGTTATACCTCATAATCACAAGCATATCTTGGCAAATGTTCATTTGGCAGGTAAAAACGAAATAGAAGAAGCATGTAAGTCTGCAGTAAAGGCTCAAACTGAGTGGATTACTCTTGGAATGGAAAAAAGAGCTCAAATTTTCGAAAAATGCGCCGATTTACTTGCTAATGAATGGAGAATGAAAGTAAATGCAGCCACAATGTTGAATCAAAGCAAGACTGCATTTCAAGCTGAAGTTGACGCCGCTTGTGAATTGATTGATTTTTGGAGGTTCAATGCACATTATGCAAGAGAATTTCATGAACAATTACAACCTTTAGTATCTCCAGAAGGAACACTCAATACTACTGAAATAAGACCATTAGAAGGATTTATTCTTGCAATTACACCATTCAATTTTACAAGTATTGCTGCTAACCTGCCTAGCGCACCAGCACTAGTAGGATGTACTGCAATATGGAAACCAAGTAGGAACTCTTACTACTCTAATTATCTATTAATGCAATTAATGATGGAAGCTGGATTGCCAAATGGAGTTATTAATTTCTTACCTGGATCAGGTTCGGAAATAACTGAAACGGCACTTGCAAATCCTGATTTTGCAGGTATCCACTTTACAGGTTCAACAAATGTATTCCAAGGAATATGGCAAAGAGTCGCTGAAGCTTTACCCTCACTAAAAGGATATCCACGTATAGTTGGAGAAACTGGTGGAAAAGATTTCGTAGTTGCTCACCCAGACTGTGATCAAAGAGGGCTTACCGTGGCTCTGCTAAGAGGTGCTTTTGAATATCAAGGACAAAAATGTTCAGCTGCAAGTAGAGCATACATACCAAAGTCTGTATGGAATGGAATAGAAGAAAATTTAATATCAGAAATAAAACGAATTAAAGTTGGAGACTGTAATGATTTTACAAATTTCATGAATGCAGTGATTGATGAAAGAGCTTTTAACAAAATAACAGGATATATCGAAAGAGCCAAGAATGATTCTGAATGTAGTATCGTAGTTGGTGGAGGAAGTGATAATAGCAAAGGATGGTTTATTGAACCAACTATTATTGTTACTAAAAATCCAGATTCAGAAACAATGGTAGAAGAGATTTTTGGACCAGTACTAACTGTATATATCTATCCAGACGACGATTTTGAAAATATTTTAGATATTTGTGATAAAGCCTCACCATATGCACTTACTGGCTCAATCTTTTCAAGTAATGAAGAAAATATTCAAAAAGCATATGACAAACTAAGATTTACGGCCGGTAATTTCTATATCAATGATAAACCGACGGGAGCTGTTGTTGCTCAGCAGCCATTCGGAGGGGCAAGAGCGTCAGGGACTAATGACAAAGCTGGAGGTCCTCTCAATTTGCTTAGATGGATTTCACCAAGATCGGTAAAGCGCAATAATCTAAAGATACATGAATGGGAATATCCATTCATGGATGAAAGCTAAGCTTTTCATTCTAAAGAATTGCTACAAATAAATTATAGCAATCCTTAGCTGAATCTCTTTCTTCTTCTAATATCGGTTAAGATTTAATCTTCTTCAGAAGAAGTATCATCTTTAGGAATTGCTGTAACGCTTCCCTCATCGGAAACATCATCTTCTGCAATAGATTCAGTACTTTCTGAAGAGCTATCTAAGTCACTGCCCACTGAATTCATTGCACCACCATTCTGGTAATACACATAGAAACCTGCAGCTAATGAAAGAATAGAAGTTCCAATAAGTATTGAAGGCAAAGTCTTTGTTCCTAATTTATAACCACTAACCTTGTCTTGTTCAGATTCGATTTGTCCATTCACTGTTTTTTCAGTATAAGCCCCATTAAGTGTTAAAACTGCAACTTCATGTCCTTGGTAGTATTGTGCAAGAGCTTGTCTTTTAGCTGAAGATGAAGCCTCATCTATTGACTCTTGTGTATAATTAGCGACGATGTCTCTCAATGTAGCACCTCCTAAACCAAATACGATTGGAGGTATTTTTATCTGAATATCATACTTTTGATTCAAGATTGTACCAGTAACGGGATCAATCCAAACATCTTCATAAAAATCCATATCCAAATTTCCAAGAAGTGGATGATATAATGAACCTGAATTACCATTAATATCAGTCTCATTAGCTCTAAAATGATAAGCCAAACTTCCATTGACTTCCGTTTCTTCTATGAAGGTATAATTTTGCATATGTAAACCATACATTGCATTTGGCCATGTTGCGTTGGCTGCAGGCACCCAGCAATCTTTTGAAATTACACTTATTGTCTCACATATTGGTGAAAAGAAATTAAAACCATCTCCACCTTCTTCAGTAGCAGTAGTACCATTAACATATTGAAGAGTTCGTCTATTGACATCATAGGTGACGTTTACTAATTCTTGTGTGAAATCATCAGAAGATGATGAATCCCAGCATCCCTCTGAGCTCTGAGTACCATAGTCAACATCTAAAGCAGTTCCATTATCATATTTAACTTCAAAAGTTCGAAGATAACCAAGTACATTTATGTGACTCTCTGTTGAATTATCCTTAATCACACAACCGGCCCTAAGTCCTGTTGCATCATAATATTTTACTTGTAGAGTAGCTGTATTCAAGTTTCCAATTTCACCTTTATAATATGTTGTAAAATTAAAATTATTTTCTAAATATAATAAGGTTGGTACCTCCATGTAAACTGTAACATTGTAAACTCTATCTATTACTCCACCCAACTCAGTACCTACTATCTGCTCAGATATATAAGAAAACCACATTGAAGCTGCTCCCGGTTCTCCTAAACTATTATAGCTTTCAAATGTACTTTGTAATAATTCCAAGTCACTACCAGCTCCAGGTACAAAAACCATTCTTTCGTTTTCAGCTGCTTGAGCCGTACAAGTCATTACCTCTACATCATCTAAAGTTCTCTTATCTGCGCATGTAAAATTATCAGTGTAAGCACTATTAACGGGATTTGGAAATTCATATGTTTTTCCAGTTTCCGGAAGATTTGTAGGAGTCCATGTACCTTGTTTGCCATCAACTTCATAATTCTTTCTATCTAGAGAAGAAGGATTATCGCTCGTATCAGATATAGTACCTAACCAAGTACCTTCTCCATCTATACCATTAGAGGTAAGGCTAAAATTCTGTGTGAGTATTGTATAATCTTCTCCATCAGGAGTACCTACTACGTTTAGAGTTGCCCCACCTTCAAATTTAGCTTTAGTAGGATCATACGAACCACTGCCTACATTATCAATGAAGACACCAGTGCCATTCTCAGGATCTAAATCAAACGTTTGGATATCTCCTTCAAAATAAAAATCAGCATCGAAATCATTCGGTGCAAGAAGGCCATTAGGAACCATTACACCCATTACGTATGCAGATACAAGTAGAAAAACTGCTCCTGAGGCTACTAGAGCCTGTGCTGTCCATTCGGGTAAGTTCATGTTGCTCATGATTTTTCTCCCATTACCGGGCAATGAGTTATTGTTTCATACAATGAAACATAAAACTAATCAAAAAAATCGTATATAACCTTTGCTGTTGAATTATTCTTTCTTTTCAGAAGCTAAATCCTCTAGTTTAGTAATAAATAATTTTACTTCTTCAACGCTCCAACTCACATAGAATTCACCAAGCGTAGACCAAGCCTCAGGATCCTCGTCAGCCATACGATATAAGTCAACTAAAGTTGCTTGAATCTTACCTTCATCATAATTTTTTGAGTAATCAATTAATCTCTGTTCGACTTTATTTGAATCCACATTATAACTCGTATTAATATCTAAATCGCTAAATTCAAGATAATCTCCAAGTAATGTTTGAGGAACATATAGTATATACATACCTGAGAGGAATACGCCAAATTGAAATAAAAGATATCCTTCGGATGCATGACCGAAGGTAAACCAACCCTCTTCTTGCATATACATTTTAGAATAATAATAATAACTGATAAATGTGAAGATGAAGAATAAAGGAACCGAAATTAACCAATCTGTCAAGCTAATTGATCTATCTGCTTCTGGAACTTGGCCAATTATATTGTATCTTAAGCCATAAATTTCTAAAATCATCCAATACATTAAAAATAGGGCTAAGAAAATTAAAATTAAACTCACAATAAACCAAATATAACCTTGATTAAACATTATAAACAAAATTATAGTTCCAAATGCAGTAAGCCAGTAAACTCCGATTAACCAAACGCCATGCGTCCATATCTTATAGAATAATTGTTGGAGACAAATTAGACATAAGATTCCAGATAATAACCAGAGAGGGGTAGATATCAAATGAAATTCAATACCAAATAAAGGTAGTGAAATTATCCGGCCAATTCCAGACTCAACATAACCACAAAAAAGAGATATCGTAAAGGTTAAAGTTGAGAAAACTAAAAGCAAAGAATCCTCAGTTGAACGCTCCAAACTGAACTGCCGACCTAGTAGACCCATGTAGATATTAGTTTAAAAGTTACTACAAAAAGATTATGTGTACTATAATATCTACTCTTTTTCCATAGCTTGCTTGATTAAATCACCCATAGTTAGTGATTCGCCAGAGGACTTCGAACTGTGTACTTCTACAGTTTCAACTCTTTCGGTTAGCTTAATTTTCAAGAAATTCTCAAGCTTTTTTGTAAGCTTTTCATTAGGACTCATATTGCCAGCTTCAACGGAAGTTAGAATAGATTTTTTTTCTGAAATTCTACTAGCTAGAGTAGTATGATCTAAATTCATTTTTTCCCGGGCTTTTCTCACAACGCTCCCTAAATTCCCAATTAAAACCTCATCTGTTTCAATTTCTTTATATCTTGTCTTTTGTTGTCGCTTTTCCAGTGTCTGAGCAACATAAGCTCTATGGCCTATAGTTTCCCGATAGGTTGGTTCTTTTCCCAAACTTGCACAATTACTACATAATTGTAAGACAGAACCTGAAATTTTTCTAGGTTCAATAGCTTCCGATTCGGCACCACACATTTCACAAATCATTTTAAATCACAAAATGATATATATCTAAGCCAATTAAATGTTTTAGTGATTATAAGTGGCACCAGAAGAAAGTGAAGGTGACGTTTCTACGCCTGAGAAGGGTGAGGATTGGAATAAGTGGCTCATAGAAGAAACTGAACGATTTGAATCTGAAAAAAGACAACTGGAGACTGATGTCTCTAGAATGAAAAGAGAAAATGCACATTTGAAAGGTGAACTCGCTAGACTAAGGGCACCACCGCAGGTAATTGGAACTGTTATGGATGTATTAGATGACGGACGTGTTAGTATCAAGTCAAGTAGTGGACCTGACTTTGTCGTCCACATATCTGAAGGAATTGATAAAGAAAACCTAGACATTGGAGAAAGAGTCGCTCTACATCGCCAAACATTAGCAGTCTTGGAAACACTACCATCAACTAAAGATCCCTTGATAATGGGTGCTGAAGTTGAAAAAAAACCAACGGAAACATACAAAGATATTGGTGGATTAGTTAACGAATTACATGAATTGAGGAGCACAGTTGAATTACCAATGCTCTATCCTGAACGATTTACAGATGTAGGTATTGAACCGCCAAAAGGTGTCTTACTTGTTGGTCAACCTGGAACTGGTAAAACATTAATGGCTAAAGCTGTGGCTAATGCTACAAATGCAACATTTATACGATTAATTGGAAGTGAATTAGTTCAGAAATACATTGGTGAAGGTGCCCGATTAGTTAGGGAACTTTTCCAATTGGCCCAAGAAAAGGCACCCAGCATTATTTTTATTGATGAATTAGATGCAGTTGGTGCTAAGAGAATGGATGTAGGAACTACTGGTGACAGAGAAGTTCAACGAACCTTAATGCAATTACTAGGTGAATTAGACGGATTTACACCACGAGGAAATGTGTCAATTATGGCTGCTTCAAACAGACCAGACATATTGGATGAAGCATTACTAAGACCAGGTAGATTTGATAGAATAATAAAAATCCCACTACCAGAAGAAGAAGCTCGATTAAAGATTATCAAAATACATGCTAGTAATATGTCTATTCAGAGAGGTGTCAATTATAAGAAATTATCAGAAGATACGGAAGGATTTTCCGGAGCTGATCTTAGAGCCCTTTGTGTAGAGGCCGGAATGAATGCCATTGATGATAAAAGACCTAAAGTTAATTCAAAAGATTTTGCTAAAGCTCTAGAAAAAATACTCAACCGCCTAAATGATGCCGAAATCTCCGAACCTGAAGGCGGACTATACTATTGATAAAAAATATATCAAAAGTAAATGCAGCCCAAGAAGCAGTTAAGTTCGTCAAAAATGGAATGATAGTTGGTCTGGGAACCGGGTCTACAGCTAAAATTGCAGTTGAACTTTTGGGGAAAAAATTATCAAAAGATTTTCAAATAAAAGGAATGCCCACTTCGATTGCAACTGAAGAACAAGCTACAAAATTAGGAATCGAGTTAGTCAAAATACATGAATATGACACGATTGACATTGCCATTGATGGGGCTGACGAAGTTTCACCAGACAAATCTCTGATTAAAGGACTAGGTGGTGCACTCTTGCGTGAAAAAATGGTTGAAATTAAAGCAACCGAATTAATTATTATTGTAGATGAAACTAAAATTGTTGATATCTTAGGTAGAGGTCCACTTCCTGTCGAAGTAAGTATTGCCAATTGTGAAATAACCAGAACTATGATTAAGAAATTAGGATGTAAAATTGAATTAAGAATTCAAACCAATAATCAACCTTTTATCACAGATAATGGAAATTACATATTTCATCTTATATTTGAAGAAGGCATTAATGATCCTGCCGAATTAAACAAAGCCTTACTGGAGATTGAAGGTGTTAAAGATACGGGATTATTCCTAGATATGGCTACAAAAGTTATAGTTGGTAATGAAATAGGTATTCGAATAATCGAATAAATTACTTACCGCGTTGTTCTTTGGCCTTTGCCCTTAGACCTTTATAATTACACTTACGGCACTTTACTGCCTTCCATGCATTGACTGCATTACATTGCATACAAATCTTCTTGTTGAACAATCGTGCTTCAGCTTCAGGAAAACGTGCCATGTCTGCGCCGTAGAGGACGTGGTTATAATGATTGTGGCAAAAAAAGAAATCCAAAGATACAAATAAGGAACTTTACATGTCATATTATGAATCTGAGGCCCAATAGGGCAAATCATGTCAGAGGTTTCTAACTTTTGAATAGTAGCAATGACATGTTTGAAAAATACGCAAATATAGTATTATTTCACTCTAGAGGAGGAAAATAGCTTAGTGACCTTATTAACTATTTTTACGACAATCAGTGATGATTTAAACAATGAAGAATTAGAATGGGGAAGAATCTTTATTTTCTTATTTTTAGCACTAGGTATTTCATTTCTCTGCTCTCTACTTGAAGCTATTATTCTTTCTGTAACGTGGTCATACATTGAAATATTAAAGAAAAAGGAAAAAGGTAGTGGAGAGTTACTTCAAAAACTTAAAGAAAATATCGACCAGTCTCTTGCTGCGATTTTAACCTTGAATACAGTTTCACATACTATAGGTGCGGCAGGTATTGGTTCCGAATTTCATAAACTAGGAAATGAATGGTTTACCGTAGCATCGATCATACTTACTATTTTAATTTTAGTATTTTCAGAAATAATACCAAAGACATTGGGTGCCATTTATTGGAAGAGAATGGCTCCAAGTGCAGCATACCTGCTTGAATTACTAATCAGGATTACATGGCCAATAGTAGTAGTACTAAACTATTTTTCAAGAATAATCTCGGACGGAAAGGAGAATCGAAAAGAAATGACGCGAGAGGAAATGATTGCTGTTGCTGAGATTGGAGAAACCCAAGGTGCACTAGAAAAACAAGAAACCAGAGTTATCAAAAATCTGCTTACCTTAGATAAAATCTTAGCTGAAGATGTAATGACTCCTAGTACAGTTATGATGACTTTCCATAAGTCTGATACTATAAAGGAAGTAATCAAAAAGAACTCACCAATCCCATTTTCTAGAATTCCTATTATTGACAATAATTTAGATGATATTATCGGAGTCGTTTTTAGAAGCAAAATCCTGGAGATGAATAGTGACGGAAAATCGGATGTTAGAATGGAAGAACTAGCTGCTGAACTGTCAACAGTTAGCCCTGACGATTCTGTAGCTACTTTACTTGAGGAATTTTTAAAGAAACGAGAACATGTATTCTTAGTTGTTGATGAATATGGTACTACACAAGGAATCATAACTTTAGAAGATGCAGTAGAAACATTATTAGGCGCTGAAATTGTAGACGAATCTGATTCAGTGGAAGATATGAGACTATTAGCAAGAGAACTTTGGGAAAAACGACGTAAACGTAAAAGACTAATCTAATATTTTACTAGAATAACGTAAAGACTAATCTAATATTTTACTAGAATACCACTCTTTAATACGATTTGAAGTCCAAATCATACTTGGAAGAACAAAGATGGCAATTATTATTGAGTAAAGTATAGTTGCTGCAGTTATTATTCCAAAATTACTTACTAATGGCATCGGAGATAATAATAGAACCCCAAAACCACAAATTGTAGTAAGTCCTGAAATTAAAATAGCAGATCCAGTAGATTTAATAGTTGCTTCAATAGCTTGACTCTCACTTTTATGAACTATTTCTTCTCTATATCGTTCAATAATGTGTATTGCATAGTCAATACCTAATCCTACAGTTAATGCAGTTACCATTACAGTTAGAACATTTAGAGTTATATCAAATGCCCACATTGTAGCCATAATCCAAGTTGTAGCCAAAATTGTAGGTAAAATGGCTATTAATCCAAATTCAAGACTTCGATAAACTAAAGTCAAAACAATGGCTGCGAGAATAATAGAGACTAAAGTCGAACTCATTTGTGTAACTTGAATTTCATTAACTGTAACACTAGTAAGGACATGACCTCCAGTTATACTAACTGTATACTCAGATAAGGTAGATGGAATATCGTTTTCTAGCTCTGCCCTCATATATTCTAGTCCTTCATTATCTAACTCGTAATTACTATTTGGACCAATATAAACTCGAACTACTGAAGAAATATATTCACCATCTATATTTCGGTGAAGTACATGTTTTATTACCTCAGAATAAGTCTCTTGAGTAAAAGGGTCTGAAATGTCTAAATCTCGTTGATAAAGATAATCAAAAAGATTCTTAATATCTGCATCGGTAGTTTGGCTAAAAGACTTTGATTGATATGTCAAATTAAAAGCATTTTGCAAAGATTGGACATATATATATTTATCAGAATCATGCACTTCAATATTTTCAATCATAGAACTCTGTGAACTGTCCTTATAATATGAAAATTTAATCCTTGATCGGAAAGCTTCAGATGGTACTGTAACAGAAGCCTTGGAATGGGATGACAAATCTGAATCGAGTAATGGGTTTTCGACCATGTCCCACGCAAACAATTCTTGATTTTTATTATACCAGGAAACATTAACCTTTAATGATGAAGAGACTATAGATGGTTCAACATCCCAACTTATATCCAAAATATCATTAGGATTAGTAATAAACATATTAGTTGTAATCCATTCATGTGTAGAATTATTTCCTTGAACAACATTATACTCTTCCGAATCTATAGCTGATTGTATAACCTCATAAACTGAATCCACTCGTGCACTTGATCCGACTGTGATAACGTATCTATCTCCATTTAGACCATCATTATCAGTACCTTGTTCACCATATTGTAATTGATAAGAACTATTCAAAAAGTTAGTTGTTGCTATTGGGCCTTCAATCAGTATTTGAGATTGCGAATAACTAGCACCTCTAAAATCTGAGTCAATATGACGTGCAGTCACCATTATTTCTAAATCATCTGAAACAAAATCATCTAAACCAAATGAAGTGTCGACTTGTGAACCATAAAAAGCTGCGATCAATGTTACTATAATAACGGTTGAAACTATTGCTAGTGGATTCTTGTCAACTACTTCCGAGGTTTTAGATATAAAAGACTCAACTATTTGGGAATCATTAACAGTAGTTAGAGTATTTTCTGAATCCGAATCAAGAATATATCTTAAAGAAGTGTAAAAGAATAAAGTTAACATAAAAGATATGAAAATCCCCATTGCACACAATATACTAAAATCTCTAACTGGACCTACACCTGCACTAATGCCTGAAAGAAATGCAATAACTGTAGTAATCATTGCTAAGAAAAGGGCCTGACCGGTGTGCATCTGTGCATCTAGTAGTGAGTCCTCAACTGTATTTCCTGCCTTCAAGCCTTCTTGATATCTACGACTAATATGTACTGAAAAATCAATTCCTAAACCAACTACCAACGGAATTACTGCGACAGCTAATGCAGTTAACTTTATTCCAAGCATACCTGCAAAAGCAAAGGTCCAAAAGACTGAAATTATCAAAGTAATTAAAGGTAGTACAACATAACTCCAATGCCTGAAAGATAACCAAAGTAGAATGGTTGTAACTACCAGCATACCGATTGCCATACGCAAGTTTGTTTCTTGTGTTGATTGATCAACATCATAAGCTAACAAATCAATAGAAAAGGTTTCGGCATGAACCTCACTACCAGATTCAGTATTATGAATCTTTGATAATAACCTTATCTTCTGACCGGCTTCTTTCTTTTGCTCAGTAGTTAAATCAGGTTCTAGATTAATCATTATTATCGTAGAATTTGAAAGTGGAGCTGAACGTAGAGAATCTTCAGCTTGTATAATCAATGGATCTAGATTTAAATCCTTATTAACTAATACATCAGTAACAAAATCAACCTCATTCCAAGAATAATTACCTCCGCCTGCAGATGAAATTGAATTATAAACTAATTGCCATGGATTTTCAGATTGTTTTACTTTAGCTAAAGACATATCTGAATCTTTGAGAGCTGAATCAAAAAAGTCTGCAACGGAAAGTACATCCTTCACCCCTTCAATTCCTAAACATTGATTGTGTAAATTTAGAATATCCTCCAAATTAGTAATTGTTAAAATATTTTGCTGGGTTACAGAAGTTAAGTAAAGACTGACAACACTGGAATCACTACCAAAGTCCTCACTAATCAGATCATATGTTTCAACTTCGGATGATTGAGGAAGAAAAGCATCTACATCTGTTGCAAATTCTACTTGGAGTAAAAAGGGAGATAATACTAGTGTCAAAAGCGCTACTATGACCACAATTTGTCTTGGACTCTCAAGTGGGAGTCTTGCATAACGCTCTATCATATCCACCGTGTATTAGACACGTGCTTAAAAATTGTGCGTCAGTGTCCTAAACGTCTTTTACGCTGTTGAAATGAACGAATTGCACGTAAAAAATCTATCTTACGCATATTAGGCCAAAAGACATCTGTAAAGTATAATTCAGAATAAGCTAATTGCCATAATAAAAAATTACTTATTCTTTCTTCACCAGAAGTACGTAATATCAAATCAGGATCAGGTAAACCACTTGTATACAAATTTGATGAAATTAAATCTACATCAATGTTATCTATATCTATTTCACCACTCTTGATTTTTCTTCCAATAATCTTCATAGAACGAACTAATTCCTGTCTACCGCCATAAGCAACGGCTAAATTATAATTGAAATTATCATAATTTTTAGTTTTTGATTCCGCATATTCGATAGCTTCCACAACACGTCTTGGCAAAAGTTCCCGATGTCCAATTGCCCTTACTCTGATTTTATTTTTGTGCACCCGCGGATCATCACCGGCATTTCTAAAAGACTCTTCAAACAAATCCATGAGTGGGTCCAATTCTTCTTTACTTCTATTGAAATTCTCCAATGAAAAGGCATAGACTGTCAAATAATGTATATCCAAACTCTGGGACCAATCAGATAACTTTTCCAGAGTTGTTTTTCCTCTAGCGTGCCCTTCAAAAGGAAGAAGACCTAAACTTTCAGCATATCTTCGATTACCATCCATTATAACGGCTAGATGTTTAGGAACTGGTCCTTTACGAATTTGACGCTCTAAACGCTTTTCATAGACCTTATAAATTGGAGAAAGAAACCTCCTTACTACTTCTACCACAAAATACTACGTGGATACAACATTATAAAACAGTTTTACTGGAGGATTTATGAAACATCAATATTTGCTCGAACTTGGAGGTGAAAATACTGAACTCGGAAAAAGTGAAGCGCTAGAACTTCTATTGACTAAAGGTTATGAACCAAAAATAATATTAGATGAAAACTCTATTATTACTGTAGATGTTTCAAATACAATTAAGCCTAAAGTCATAAGAAGATTAGGAATGACAAAAAGAGTTTCTAAAATAGTTTATACCGATAAAGAAACTAATTTGAAGAATGTTGTCAGTAAAATGCCCCCTTTAGATATTGGGGGAAAAACATTTGCAATACGTCAAATTTGTAATAGAGTTATGTCTGAAAAAAATATCGCAAACATACTAGGTGAAAAAATATCTAAAGATAACAGAACAAATCTAGATAATCCTGAAATTAAAATATTATATTATACAGGTACAAAGACAATCATTTCTATTTGGGACAAAGGTGTGGAAACGTATTACAAAGAATGTCTGAAATACCATATAAAAAACAGGCCTTTCTTCTCTCCAATAGGTATTCATCCCCGAATTGCTAGATCAATGATTAATCTTGCTAATTGTTCAGAAGATGATATCATTATTGATCCTTTTTGTGGAACTGGAGGTATCCTGATTGAAGCCAGTGATATGGGAATTAATTCAGTTGGAATTGATATAATGAAAAAAATGGTTGAATATTCAAAAGGAAATTTAAAGCATTTTAACTTGAAAAGTACCGTAATTGAAGGTGATATTGCAGATATAAGGAACTATAAATTCAAAGCTATTGTGACAGATCCACCATATGGTCTCTCATCAACAACAAAAGGTGAAGGTGTTGAAAAATTAATGAAACGATCCATGGATCTATTTAGTGAAAATATGGAAAAAGGGGAACGATTAGTAATGGCACTATCAAAACCCGAACTTATTAAAAATAATAATTATCATAAAATTCATCAATTTGAATGGTATATTCACAAATCATTAACTAGATATATTTTGGTAATGGAAAGAAATTAATATTTCACATCAATAATTACGTCATAATCCATACTTCCAGATTCGCTTTCTATAGTAAACACATAATTACCAGTAGAGCTCAAGTCATCGCTAGTGTAAGACCATGCTCCATCTCCTTCACCTACGCCAGTTTCTTCCTCAATAACACTTCCATCGGCATCAGTTAATCGCAATGTAACAGTATCCTCTTCAAAGGGACTTATGCTTGCAGATTCTAATGAATATTCTATACGAAGACTGATTAATCCATTATTTAGGGGTATCTCAATATCTTCATTACCATCATTACCATTAACATTACCATTCTGTTCATCATGATAATCTTCAACAACTAAAACGGTTGTTTCAATTTCATCAGACAAACCTGTAGAATCGGTCACTACTAATGTAACCAAATATTCCCCTTTATCTGGATAGTTACGCTCAATGCTTATTCCTTCATATTGTTTACTATCATCTTCAAAAGACCATAAATAGGTTAAATCATCATTATCCGAATCCGTTGAATCTGAACCCGAAAACGAAATTGTTTCATTTATTTGAATTTTAGGATTCGATGGAGTTATTCTTGCAATCGGTTTGTTCCCGCTTGATACTGGCGTATCATCCGAATCTTCGTCATCATCATTGGCATTATAGACATATTCATAATAACCATAACCTCCTGAAGCACTTACAGCTAAAAGCAAAATTAGTATTAGCAAAGATAACTTTTTCATACTCTTGTAACTTATTTGTGCTGTATTAATAGTTACTCATGTATATCTTTGACGTTTATTTCAAGAAAAGCATATAAATAGGGGGCCTGAATGACGCCAACTCCGGATTAATTTCCGAAGAATTTAACATGTCAGAAGATCCAGATTTTAAGTACATAATTCGCATTGCCAACTCAGACGTTTCTGGTGAAGGAAAATTAGCGTATGCTCTAACATCGATACGAGGTATTGGTCAAAGAACAAGTAATGCTATACTTCAAAAATTAGGATTGGATTCAACCCAATTAGCAGGTAAATTAACTGATAAAAACGTGGAAGATATCGAGGAAGCCATTGGAAATATTAGTGAATATGTACCAAAATGGTTACTTAATAGACAAAATGATTACGACACTGGAACCGATGTTCATCCAGTTAGTATTGATTTAAAAATGTCAATTGAAGATGATCTTAACCGTATGAAGAAAGTAAAATCCTATAAAGGAATAAGACATGGTTCTGGACATAAAGTAAGAGGACAACGAACCTATTCGAATGGCCGTAAAGGACTTGCATTAGGTGTAAGTCGTAGTAAAGCTAAACCAGGAGCTTAGATAAGATGGGTGACCCAAAATTTCCTAGTAAGACCTACAATACTCCTTCACATCCTTGGCAAAAAATTAGAATTGAACAGGAATCTAAATTAGTTCAGCAGTATGGATTGAAAAATAAAAAAGAAATTTGGAGAGCCGATACGAGAGTCAGGGAAATGCGAAGACAAGCAAGAAAATTGACTGCAAATTCAAATGAAACTCAAGCTCAAAAAGAAAAAGTTCTTTTACTCGGTAAACTAAATAGATTAGGTATGCTGGAACAAGATTCGGCATTGGAAGATGTTTTGAGAATGAGTCCAGAGAATATACTTGATAGAAGATTACAAACTCAAGTTTACTTACAAGGTTTATCGTCGACTGTAAAACAGGCTAGACAACTTATTGTTCACGGCCACATATCTGTTAATGATGCAGTTACAAGAGTTCCAGGAATGACTGTTACTCGTTTACAAGAAACGAATATTACCTATTCACCATCTTCTGCATTGAACAGTGATTTGCATCCAGTTAGACCTGGTGCAAAAGCGACAGTAGATGATGAACCTAGTGAAGAAGAAAGTAGTAATGAACCTAAGACAGAGGCTAAAGAAAATGAAACTCCAAAAGAACCTAAAACCGAAAAAAAATCAGAGGGGGCTAAGAAATAATGGATAAATGGGCAATAGCACATATATTTGCATCACACAATAACATAATTATTACTGCTACAGATTCGACTGGAGCGGAAACAATTGCCAAATGTTCTGGTGGAATGGTGGTTCGTTCACAACGTGAAGAAGCTAGACCCCACGCAGCAATGTTAGCTGCAGGACAAGTAGCTGAAGCTTTGAAAGAGAAAGGTATTGTTAATGTACATGTTAAACTAAGAGGGGCCGGCGGTAAGAGAAGTGGAACACCAGGACCTGGAGCTCAAGCTGCAATTCGAACTCTGGCAAGAGCTGGAATCATGATTACTAGAATAGATGATGTAACCCCTATACCGCATGACGGTGGAAAGGCTAAAGGTGGACGTAGAGGAAGGAGAGTATAATGAAAGTTAAAGTATTAAAAATGGATGATTATTATGCACAAGTTGAGTTTAAAGACGTCGATTATTCTTTCGTTAATTCTATAAGAAGATCATTAGTTTCTATGGTTCCTTGCTTGGCATTACATGAAATAGATTTTCACATGGGCTCTTTAGGGTCATATGTAGATGAAGAGAGCGGTGATGAAAAAGAATATGAATCTATTAGTGCTATGTTTAATGAAATTATAGCTCACAGGCTTGGAATGTTACCAATTCCTACAGATAAGAAAACTGTAGAAGCCTTCGGAAGCTCAATAAATGATGATAGTAAACAACCTGACATCATGTATTCATTACATAAGAAAGGTCCGTGCACGGTCTATTCTGGTGATTTAGAACCAGTTAATGGAGATGATTCATTAATTATTCCTGAACCAAATGTACCTATTGTTAAATTAGCAGAGGGACAAGCAATCTTGATTTACGCTAAAGCTAAGATGGGTGTTGCAAGTAAACACACAAAATGGCAATGTGCAGTAGCTCCAAGATTCTATCAGGCCCCAACTATTACGGTCTCATCTGGAAAAGGTTCAAAAGCTGTTTTTGATGCTGTAGGTAAGGACAAATTTACAAAGAAAGGATCTAACCATATAATTACTAATCCAGTAGATGCTCATCAAGCTGTGAAAGATTTGGAAAAGTTATGGAATGATGAAGATGCGCAAAAAGCTATGAAAGTTACAACTAAAACTGATCATTTTATTTTTGAATTCGAAACAAATGGAGCTATGAAAGCTAATTTAGCTTTAGAACAGGCTCTTGAAGCATTTAATACACATTGTACTGAGTTTGCAACTGATTTTAAATCTGCAGCATAGTCCAAATCCTAGTAAATATTTATTAGCAGGCCATTGTACTAATGTAAATAGTCAAAGTAAATCTATGATTATTGTGTAGCGGGGGTCGCATAGCCAGGCCAATTGCGCTAGGTTGAGGGCCTAGTCCTTAGTGGTGCGTGGGTTCAAATCCCACTCCCCGCACCATCTAATCTAACTTAAAGTCAAGACCTACCGATTTTACTACCTCAAAACCACCACTAGGCAATAACTTCTCAGCCGTAGATAATTCAACATTAAATTTCTTTGCAAGTTTTCTAGATACTTGTTTCCGATCATTGAAACCAGGTTTGAATAATATATATTTTTTTGAATTATTCTCAAAGGAACTTAATGGGCCTCCCATTAGTTTTTCATTATTCTTATATTTTATAAGGCCTATAGCAAGCTCAACTTCTAAATTCTTATTCCAATTCCGTTTCCCTCTTATAACAAAGGCCCCTTTGGCAAGGAACTCACCAGTATTAGGAGTCTTAGATACTTTATCATAATTCACCCAAAAAGAATGTCCGCTAGCCACACGAGCGCCCCAAGCTTTACTATATGCTAAACTGAAACGAGAGGCTTCCAACATTGATTCTGATGAAGGAAGAATGCCTAATTCATTCTTAACAACAACACTCGGTGCTCCATGTATGTCTGCATGAGCATATCTATCATTGCTTTTTAAATATTTTTTAACTATTTGTTCATTAGAGGTAGCATCCTTTCCGCCTATTGCGACTTCACCTTCTGAAGTTATAAACCACCTATATTTTTCAAACCAATCCATTTTTTGTTTGATGATCTTCTTCTTCGCAATTTTCTTAGGCTTTTCAAGAAGGACTTCCTCTGTTCTCTTAGCTTTTCTTTCTAATTCTTTAGCATTATCAAAATACATAGAACCATTGGTTTCAGGTGACTTATGTGCATTGATTTTAACTTCAATATCATCTAAAATAATATTAATCTCGTCATCTTCGGTCTTATCAATAGCCAATTGTATCAATGAAATATTTGAAAAAACTAGTTCTCCTTTCTTTCTGAGTTTCAATGATTTTACTAAATATCCCTCAATAGCTTCTCTTTGTTTTATAATACGATAATCTTCTTTGTCTTTAACAACTATTTCTGGCTCTTTTATTGAATCAAGATATTCAATAATAGCTTCATCGAAAGTTAGAAATGTTTTACTTGGTTTCAAATTAGTTAAGTTATAAGTGGAAACTGTAAAATTATTATCATCATCATCTACAAAAATAGTAGGTTCTATTCTATCGGATAGTATTCTCTTGATCTCTCCATATATCGAAGCCAAATCGGATTCAATAACTTTAGAATTATTATCTAATTTAAGATTATGACAAATCAAATTTGAAATTTCTCCACCTAAATTACAATTAATCGTAAGACTAGCTCCCAAATTTCTCTCGGACTCCAACAATGTTTTACTATAAACTGAAATATCGGAATTAAAGGGATTAAAACTAGGTGGGGAAACATACACTTCACCTGTCTTTAAAGTTCGATGACGAAACTTTTGTTGCCGCATTACCGTTAAAATCTCATTATCCATACATAATACGGCATTGCCTTTATGGAATAATTCTACAATCAATTTACACTTATCATCCCCTCTAATAAAATCGAAACAAACAATTCTATCGCCATTGAGTTGAGAAATCGCCTCTAATCTCCCTTTCTTAATTATTTTGCGTACTTTATTGACAAAACCTCCTTGATTAGATTCAGTACTTATTGACTTCTTAGTTAGATAAGCCCACCCCTTAAGATCCAATATAAGGCGTACAGTTCCAGTCTCAGAATTACGTAACTTTATTACTAATTCATTCTCATTAGGTCTACCAAATTGATCTATTCTTGACCCCAAAAGAACTTGCCAACTTGACACTAGTGTCCCAATATCCGGGCCTGTCAAGGCTTTTTTCATTTAATCGAATGACTAAGAATAAAACTATTCTTCCGAGTCTTTATTTCTATAGTAAGAAGATAACATTACTGCTACTGCTACTGAACCAATTAAAGCAAAGAAACCCATAAAGAAGGAAGGAGTACTAGATTTAGTTCGAACTACCTTAAAGTATGATGTAGCGTCATTATTCGACTCATCAGACTCACCTATATCTGAAGCTGGATCCACTTTGACAGTTATTACCAAGCCTACTTCATCTGAAGTGTGTGCTCTAGATGGATTCCAATCTACTGAAATCGTTTCTTCATCACCGTGCTTTAAACTCACTGTTTGAGAAGTACCAATTGGTGCTGAATCTGCATAAAACTTAACTGTAACATCATTGGTATTCACACCATCTGAATCAATGTTACCACCATTGTTTCTAACTGTAGCATATATTGTAACCTTTTGAGAATCTCCTCTTGTACTAATCCAAGCTGAAGTGTGGCTGAAATCTATATCTGAAACCTTTATTTCTAAATCGGGAGCTGGGACAATTACTTCTATAGGGTTGTCACAATTTTCGGAAGGTCCACCTCCATTACTAGAAACAACCAAATCAATATTGTAAGTCCCCGGTCTTGCAGTAAGAGCTGGAACTATTTCAATCAAAGCTTCAACTTCAGATATACCTGTACTATCTGATCCAGTTAACTCTTTACCATTTGACAAACCAGGGATAACAGACCATCCCGTAACATCAGCCCCTGACTCACTTGTAACTGTAGATGTGAATTGATAATTATCAGTATTCCATCCTGTGTTAGTCAAGGTGTATGGCCAAAGGTAAGTAATACCTTGATAAACATTGTTATCACCGCCATTATGTTCAGTATCACAAGCTACAAAATGTGAAAATCCAGTTCGAGCAGTCAAAGTAATTATAATTGTATTGGTTGTATTAGAAGACGATGAAGCGGGTGTTGTATCGGTTAAACAATTACTACTACCACAATTAGACCCACCACCGGGATAGAATTTAGGATCACTCTGGCCCGTTACTTCAACTGTATTAGTATCTCCGGCATCACAATCTGAACCACATGTTACTGTTAAAAGAACAGTTGCACTTCCTCCTTTAGTCAAAGTTACTTGATCGTTACTTAACGAATCATAATTAGAATCTGTTAAACTGTAATCCCAAGAAGTACCAGAAGGCCATTGAACATGCAAGAAAAGATTCATTTTCTTATAAACTGAATCTTGACTTGTTATTGTTAAAACTGTCGTTATAGTTCCACCCACCATAATATCAAAAGTGGTTTGATCAGCTGCAATAGATACTGGCGATGCTGCATTAACATTGCTTACGCCCATTGTTGCCAAAAACATAGCAACTACTGCTAAGGCCATAACGGCCTTTCGATTATCTGTCTTGGAAAATCCAATTTTACTCATACTTTTTCACCCATGCGTTCACTAAGAACAAATTCCTAGACATATTGGGTAATAAAAAGCCTTCTCACGTATTTGAATAGCCCTTTATACTTATTAAGTGCTAATTATAAGTATTATTATAGAATATGGAAATAGAACCAGATACATTGAATTTTATTAGTATGTTTGAGAATACTAAAAATTATAAAATAGAACAACCGAAGGGAAGAATTATTGTCTCAGGAATGGGAGGTTCGGGAATTAGTGGGCTTATTGCTTCATCATTATCTAATGCATTTGAAGATTTACAAGTTATTCCTTGGACTAACTATGAATTACCTAAATGGGTTAACAAAAAAGATCTTATAATTTGCATCTCATATTCTGGCAATACAGCTGAAACTTTATCTGCAGCAAATAGAGCCATTGAAATCGGTTGTAAATTAGAGGTTATCACCACAGGAGGCAAATTGGAAGAATTAGCAATTCAAAATAATTTTAATATTACTAAAATTGAAAGTGGGCATCAACCAAGAGCTGCCTTACCGTTACTACTAAAACCATTATTGTACAAAATAGGAATATCTGATTTAAATAAACAAATTGATGAAGTTTGTAGATTGGAAACTGATGTAAAAGAAGCTCAAATTATTGCTAAGCAGATCAATGGGAAATTACCTTGTATCTATACCAATGGTTTACTTACTCCCGTTGGTTACAGATGGAGATGCCAAATAGAAGAAAATGCTAAAATTTTGGCAATGAATCATGAGATTCCCGAAATGAATCATAATGAAATAGTTGGGTGGACTAATTCTCCAAGTAATATGGCAGTTATATTGATAAGAGATAATAAGGAATCTGAAACTATAAAAAACAGAATAAATGCCACTATGAATATTGCGTGGACTTCAAAAGGAATCAGAATTACTGAAATTTATGCTAAAGGTAAACATCCACTTACTCGAATTATTAGTATGGTTTTGTTAGGAGATTTAGTTTCTATTGAATTGGCTAAATTAAATTCAGTAGATCCCACACCAGTTCGAATTATAGAAGATTTGAAAAAGGCTCTAGGCGGAAATTAATGGATCTGACTGAACATTCATTTCTACAAGTATTTTTTATTGTTTTATGGATTATGATGCCAGCATATTTATCAAATACATTTGCTGTAATTACCGGTGGTAAATTTCCTATCGATCAAGGGAAAATACATAGTGATGGAAATAGAATCCTCGGTGATGGAAAAACATGGAGTGGGCTAATTGGAGGTACTTCGGGAGGAATGTTAATTGGATATTTACAACTTAATTATGGTAATGCCATCATTGATGGGATAGCAGGTACAAATAATTATAACTTTTGGGGTGAAAATGAATTAATTATTATATTTTTATTAGCATTTGGTGCCTTACTGGGTGATATGACTGCATCTTTTTTTAAAAGAAGAACAAAATTGAATAGAGGTGATAAATCACCAGTACTAGACATGTTTGATTTTATTGGGATGGCGCTATTTCTAACACTTCTATTTGATTATGAATGGTTAAAATCATGGATTTTAGATGGTTATGCTCCACTTTTCACACTACTGATAGCTACTCCGTTCTTGCACAGAGGAGTCAATATAATTGGATATAAACTTGGAATAAAGAATGAACCTTGGTAATTAATCTGTTTTACGGATGATTTTTAGTTCTTTACCTATTTTATGCAGTAATGAAACTTTAGTTCCTTCATAAAAGAGAGTAATACTACCCAATTCGGAATGCCAATTACTAGAATGTGGCTTCGAACTTTTTGTTACACTAGAGCCTAATTTCTTAACTATTCCGAATATCTCTTCAACATTAGGTTTCTTAACAGATATATTTACTGGAACTTTACGCCCCTGTGATCTTCTCAAATTAAAATCAAAATATTCGGGATATATTACAATTGGCCTATCTTCTGACATTAGTCTGCCGTAAGAACTGCATTAATAATACCGTGTTGTCCAGGTCTAGAAGTAACTTTAGCATTACCTTTTTCAGTATCAATAATTGAACCTTTAGTCATAATATTCTGCCTAACGTAATTAGGATTTGCAGTATTTTCTAGAACTGCTAAAATTTTTGAACTGTAACTCTTACCTGATTTTGGATCAGTTACTGAAGCAAAATCAGCCTTCAAAAGCCTATCTTTACGAGTACCACCACGTGAACGAGCAACTTTCTTAGTTAGCTCACCAATTTTAACTTGTTGCAACTCTCTACCGATTTCGGATCGTTTCTTACTTCTGTGGGCTGCTAAACGACCACCAGTGGGCTTGCGTTTGGACTTTCCTTGCCATAATGCCATACTATAGAGTTTGCGTCACAAGAGGATTGTATTTAAGATTTGAGATATCCGAAATTCTTCTAAACTAGAGGTAAACTTAAATACGAATAACTAAGATTATAGAATATGTCATTAGACAATATGGCTAAAAAAGCCAAAGAATTAAAAGAAAAAGGTCACGCTAATCGAGAAATTAGTCAAGAAATGCACCTTTCCCAAGCCACAGTAGAGTGGCTATTGGCAAAACAAGCTACGGATAATTTTAATGAACAGTTACCACCAGATGTGAAAGTAGGGTGGAGAACTATCGGCGTCTCAGGATCTAGAATTAACTCAATTGCTGAAATAATGGCTGATGTTATATTAGAAGAGCAAGAAAAACAAGGGTTTGAGTTTGATATGGTTGCAGGATTAACAAATAATGGAATTCCTTTAGCTACAATGATTTCTGATTTATTAGGCGTTGATTTTGGAATGATTAGGCCAAGTCGTGAAGGAACTGAGATTAATTATGCTTCTAATTATGCCGGACTTGAAGATAAACATATAATTCTGGTAGATGATGTAATAAGTACAGGTTCGACAGCTAAGGAAGCTATAAATTTTATCAGAGAATCCAAAGGAAATCCTGTTTTGACTATGGTTTTGATTAATAAGAAAGCAGACAACGTAATCGAAAATGTTCCCTTAAGGGCACTAATAAGGGCAAGACCGGTTAGAAACTGATGCACTGGGCTGACGTCGTCGCAGATAAGTTATTAGAATCTGGAAAAGAACACGTTATTTCATCCGGAATTACACCATCGGGCCCTATCCATCTTGGGAGTATGAGAGAAATTTTAACTGCAGATGCAATTGTTAGATCTGTTAATCATAAAGGAGGTAATGCCAAACTAGTTTATATTGCAGATAATGCAGATCCACTACGGAAAGTATACCCTTTTTTAGATAATAATAAATATGCCGAATTTGTTGGTAGACCCTTAGCCGAGATACCGGCACCAGAAGGAGATGGAAGTTATGATCAATACTTTTTAGAACCTTTTTTCGCAGCACTTGAGAATGTAGGTATTTACCCCGAAGTAGTTGATAATTATCAATATTACAAAGATGGAAAATTCAATTCGTGCATTAAATCTATTATGGAGAATAGTAGTATTGCAAGAGAAATCCTTGAAACTGTATCAGGAAGACAATTACCAAAAAATTGGTTTCCCTGGACATTTAAGAATGATAATGGTGTTTTGTGTAATGGTAATTTAATCAATTACAAATGGCCTTACGTAACATTTGAAAACGAAGATGGGAAAGAAGTAATTAATGATTTATCCCGAGGAGAAGGGAAGTTGCCTTGGAGGCTGGACTGGCCATCAAAGTGGAAAATTCTGGGAGTAACCTTTGAAGCTTTTGGAAAAGACCATGCAACTAAAGGTGGAAGTTTTGATACAGGAAAGCGTATAATCAGAGATATATTAAATCGTAACGAGCCACACCACATAGTCTATGAATGGATTAATCTCAAAGGACATGGAGCAATGCACTCATCTACGGGTTTAGCAATTTCGGCTGAAGAAATGCTGAGAATGGCGCCTCCTGAAGTTATAAGATGGTTGATCATGCAACCTCAACCTAATAGACATATTGATTTCGACCCCGGTTTAGGATTGCTAAATTCGGTAGATAAATATGATAGACTTGAGCAAGATTATTACAAGCAAGATGCAGAGGAAAATTCAGCTAGGGCTTTCGAACTAAGTCAAGTAAAAAATGAAATAAGAGAGAAATCTCAAACACTTCCATATCGACATCTAGTCACACTTGTTCAATCAAAAAATGGAGATGATGAAATTATTGAGACACTTAAAAGAACTGGAGAAATTCAGAATTTAAGTGATTATGAAAGTGGAAAATTACATTCTAGAATTAAGTGCATAAAAAGATGGCTTAATACTCAAGCTCCAGACAATATTAAATTTAAAATTCAAGAAATGCCACCAGATTTAGAGATAGATGATAATATAGTGAAAAAGTTAAATGAACTAAAGAACAAAATGAATTCTATTGATTGGAGCCCTGAGTCTATTCATGATTCATTTTATGAATTACAAGAAAAAAACAATACACCTGCAAAAGAATATTTCAAGATAATGTACCAAATTATTATTGGAAAAGAGCGAGGACCAAGACTAGGATTCTTTTTAGCAACTATAGAAAAAGATTTTGTTATTAATAGATTAGATAATTATTTGAATCCATAACTGTATAATAACCCAATTTGTAAACATTTGTGAATCAATTAGTAGAATGTGTTCCAAATTTTTCAGAAGGAAGGGATAGTGCGATAATAAAAGAAATAACTCAAGCTATTGAGACTGTTTCTGGAATTAAAATTCTTGACGTCGATATGGGCGCAGATACAAATCGAACAGTCGTAACCATTATAGGATCTCCCGACGTAATTTCAGAGGCTGCATTTCAAGCAGTTAAGAAGGCTTCGGAAGTTATAGATATGAGTAAACATGAAGGTGCTCACCCCCGAATGGGAGCTACGGATGTTTGTCCTTTCATACCAGTTTCAAACATAACTATGGATGAATGTATTGAAATTGCAAGAAAAACGGGTAAACGAATTGGAGAAGAACTTGGAATACCTATATATCTTTACGAAAAAGCAGCGAAGATTGATGAAAGAAAAAATCTAGCTACTGTCAGGGCTGGTGAATATGAAGGATTCAAAGAGAAAATAAAAGATTCTAATTGGAAACCGGATTATGGAACTGCCAAATTCAATGAAAAATCGGGAGCCACTGCCGTTGGAGCTAGAGAATTCTTAATTGCTTATAACATAAATCTAAATACAAATGATAGAACTTATGCCAATGAAATAGCTTATGAAATCAGAGAAAGGGGAAGATGGAAGCGTACAGGAAATATAAGTCCATTTTATTATAAAGGTGAAGTAGTTTATTTTGAAGAGAACAAATATCCTGACGGAAATAGTGATTTCGTAGCCACCAGTTTTGAAGAATTGTCTGAACACTATGCCAAAAAATACGGTAAAGACCTAAGAGAGAGATATATCTCATTAGGATTAAATCCTGATGATTTAATTGGGAAACCAGTCTATAAAGATGGTCGATTTACAAATATTAAAGGCCTTGGATGGATTATACCAGAATACAATCGAGCTCAAATTAGCATGAATCTTACTAATTATAAGATATCTGCAATTCACGACATTTATGATGCAGTATGTGAGGAAGCTGAAAAAAGAGGAATAAGAGTTACTGGATCTGAAATAGTCGGACTCATACCCTATGATGCTATGAAACTAGCTGCTGAACACTATCTTTCAAAGATGCACAAATCACCAGGATTACCCATTCCTGATTTGATGAACATAGCAATTCAAAGTCTTGGATTAAGCGATGTGAGTGATTTTAGCCCCAAAGACAAGGTGTTAGGTATGCCTAAAGTAAGTGGTGAATTAGTAAATCGTATTACTTTTGATTTTATTGATGAAGTTTCAAGAGATTCAGCAGCCCCAGGGGGTGGCTCTGTGGCTGCTTTATCTGGTGCTTTAGGTGCTGCATTAGGAACAATGGTGGCTAATATCAGCATTAGTAAA
>Ga0209709_10000477_pt1 | contig 38289 bp, 30 predicted proteins | sample ArcticOcean_MG_C_2_FD_187435 | JGI IMG/M metagenome (GOLD analysis project Ga0209709, IMG submission 187435) | Marine microbial communities from western Arctic Ocean - ArcticOcean_MG_CB4_136 (SPAdes) (version 2) | ecosystem: Environmental > Aquatic > Marine > Oceanic | place: Arctic Ocean... | reverse complement strand
ACGACGATGCGGGTTCGGCCCAGCGCCTTGTCGCCATAGAGCGCCTCATCGGCTCGGGACTTGAGCGTCTCGGCTGCGCCACCTTCGAGCGTGGCGACACCAACAGACACGGCGAGATGTCCGCCCGGTTGTGAGTCTTCGCCTTCGAACGGTGCTCGTTCCACCGCGGCGCGAATTCGCTCCCTGGCGGCTTGCGCTTCCTGCCGCGTCGCTCCCGGTAGGAGCATGGAGAATTCTTCGCCGCCATAGCGGTATGCGACGTCGCTCGCTCGGACAGCGCTCTCAATATTTCGGGCGACTGCCTGCAGCGCCCGGTCGCCGGCCTCATGACCGTGGCTGTCGTTGTAGGCCTTGAAGCTGTCGACGTCGATCATCGCGAATCCCACGGGGAGCTGGTGTTCGACGGCCTGATTCAGCGCCGCTTCCAAGTCGCCATCGAGGCGACGACGATTGCCAAGGGCGGTCGATCCGTCGACCATCGCGAGGTTCTCGTAGGAGCCCAGCTGGTCGGCGCCCGAGAGCGCGCCCGCAAGGGCGGGCCCAAGGATCTCGAGCCGCCGTAGCGATTCGTCGTCGAACGGCTCATCGGCGGCCCGTCGAGCGACGAGGACGCCGTCGACTCGACCGTCGGCCACGAGGGGTACGACGCAGATCGAGGCAGTGCTCACGGCGGGATCGTCACCAACGGTCACGAGGAGAGGCTGGCCGGTTTCAACGACTCGGGTGAGTACCGAATAGGCGATCACGCCGATTCCGCCAATGCGGCGGAGTCCGCTGTCGACGCGACGGAAGATGAACGCGTCGGTCGCGTCGGTGATGCTCGCCGCCGCGCGGCAACCAATGGTGGCGACTTCGCTTTCGTCGAGCGCGCCGGCGAGGCGGCGATGGGCTTCCAGCACCTCGGCATTGACCGGATCGCTGAGGATGGCCCGACGGCGCCGGAGCCACGTTGCGGAGATCAGCGCGCCGGCGAGAAGTCCGGCCGCCGCGATCAGGATCACGACGGACCATGCGGTACCGCCATTGTCTGTCTGGACCTCGTCGACTCGGGCCCGGAGCGCGGCGGTCTCCGTATTTAGCCGGTTGAGTTTGCCGGGGTCGACGATGCGGTCGAGTAGGGCCGCGAGATCGTCGGTCGCCGGTACTGCAGAGTCATCGGCGGCGCTGCCGGGAGCGGCCGGGTCGTCGCGGATCAACTCCGCGAGGGTCCGCATATAGGGCAGAACCTGAATCGCGTCAGGCGCCTTGTTGATAAGACGGTCCCGCTCGGGCGCCGACAGCAGCGTGAGCGAAGCGCCGAATCGAATCTTGGCTCCCGTGTCCTTGATGATCGAGCGATGAAGTTCGTCAAGGAGCGTGTCGGTTTCAAGCGTGAGACCGACGAGTGCCGCGCGGCCGACATCGGGCCAACTCTCGTATGCGTCGTAGATCTCGCTGATGCGTTCTGGGGAATTTCCGAAGGCGTCGAGGTGCTCGATTAGAGCGATTTCGAGGAAGAGGAGTTCGAGAACGTCGTCCCGGACCTCGGCCGGGAGTTCCGAGCCGGCGTTCTGTAGGAGGGTGCCGTCAGCGGGCGGCGCCTGGGCCGCGCGGACTGGCGAGCTGAGCAGGATCAGCCCGACAACCTCAAAAAGTAGTGCTGGCGGTGCAGCGAGGTTTGACCAGGGTCGAGCACGAGAGAGCATCCTGCATCCATCGGCGCTTTCCTCCGGATCTAAACACTCTGAGGCGGGAAGTTTCGCCCGTTCTTACGCGGCCGCGTTGATGTCGCGCAGCAACGCCCGGGTGCGGGCGAAGTCTTCAGCAGATGCACCGATCTCGGCGGCCGCGAATTCGGTGGCACCGGCGGCCGCGAGAGCCTCCAACTGCTGGCTAACGGAGGCTTCGTCGCCACAAATCATGGCTTCTCCGGGACCCGCATGACCATCGAGGTCGAGCATGGCGCGGTACGAGGGGAGGTCGCCATAGCCGGCGAGGATCTGTCCGACGAAGTCACGCATTCCGCCTTCGTCGTCGGTGACCGCGATCGGTAGCGAGCAGATCACACGAGGGGTGCCTCGGTCGGCCGCGGCAGCAGCCTCACCGATCACGGGTGCGATCTGCGACGCGATGGCCTTCTCGCCGGTCATCCACAGCAGGGTGCCGTCGGTGCGGGCACCAGCGACCTTCAGCATCTGGGGGCCCATCGCTGCGAGCAGAAGCCCGGGGGTGGTGTTCGTCGGTCGAGCGCCTTCGAACCGAGCGGTGTAGTCCTCGCCTGCGTAGTCGGCGGTGCCGGTCTCGAGCAGTGGCTGCAGGCACGACAGATAGTCGCGCATGTGGCGGATGGGCTTCTCGAACTTCATGCCCCACGTGTGGTCCACAACGGGAGCGTGGTTCACGCCCAGCCCGAGGCTGAGTTTGCCGCTGATGGCGCCCTGGGTCGTGAGCGCCTTGCCCGCGAGGGCCGTGGGATGGATCGGGAACGTCGCGTTGACCGCGGTGCCCAATTTCATTTCGCCGGTCTCGGCGCCAGCAAGAGCTAGCACCGTGAGCGCATCGATGAGGCCGACCTGGGCGAGCCACCAGCCGGCCATGCCGTCTTCGGCGGTTTGTTTGGCGTGAGCGACAAGCCGAGAAATATCGGCGTGCATCAGCTCGGAGCTGCCGTTTATGGAGATCTTCATGCTGAGGTCCTAGTTGCTATTGCGGTTGTCGAGACTGGATTTGATTTCAGCGCAGGTCTTACAGATTGGGTACTTCGAAGGGTCCCGGCTCGGAACCCACACCTTGCCGCAGATGGCGACCACAGGAGTGCCCTCCACCGTGGCGCGAGTGATATCGGCCTTGCGGGCGTAGTGAGAGAAGCGATCGTGGTTACCGTCGTCGGTGACGGGGTTAGTGACCTTCTCTTCTTCGGTCGTCGTCGTTTCGAGCGGGGCGAGATCCGGCATGGTGCTCAGTCTGCCCGCTCAACAGCGATCTCGACACAGTGACCAGTGCCCAGACCACAAACGGCGATGCGATCGGCGGTGACACCGTTAGGAATGACGATCGTGAGCGGGCCGGGAATGCATTCCAGCGTGCTGGAGTAGGAGCTCACGCTGATCTCCCACCAGCGACGAATGTCGGCGTCGCCGTTGGTGTGTGTCTCCTGCCAACGGTCGAAGAAACTGGGCCGATGGACAATTCGACCGAGGGGCTGGCAACCGACGCCGATGTCGACTTCGACCGTCTCTCCGGGAGCGAGCGAGATCGGTTCGTCCTGGTAGGGGAACTCAAGCGACTCGGTGTTGCCGAACCAAAGCACGCCAACAACGGCAAGCGCCAGGACAACAACCGCCGACGTAAGTTTTCGTCGAAGTGTCATCCGAAGGCTCGCACGGCCTCAATTGTGTCAGCCCCGTCAGGAGCGGTCTCGGCGAGGAAGTCGTTGAGAAGGTCGATGCGAGCGGCGAGTTGCACCGGTCAAGTATCCCCGCTCTGCAGGCGACCAACAAGTGGCTGCCGTCGGCCCTCGATGTCGGTGAACTGGATGATGCAGCGGGTGTTGGCGTTTCGTTATTGGGGAGAGATGCTAGCTAATTGGGGCCTGTCGGCTCATTTTCAACCTCGGCTACGAACCATTCCGGTACGTCCAGCGAGTCACGGTGGCGCCGACGCGGTTCGTGGTTGAGACCGGTGGCCATTCGGCTCCCGACCACGATTCGCCGCACCGCGGTGGAGTCAGTTCAACAAGAGAATTCACTCCTGAGGATCGACGGTTCCGGAATGCCTTGGATCGTGTTGGTCGGTTTCCCCGGCAACGGGAAGTCCACGCGGGCTGGGCCGCTCGCAGAGTCTCTCGGGCTTGCCCACCGACGACGAGTCCAGGCACGCACTTGTCGCTCGGATGGATGACGCCCCGAGGGTCGGGCGACCCGTAGGACCTATATGACCAAGTCGGGAGAGGAACACATCGTCGGCGTCGACGCTCCTTCTCATCTCGCGTTGGATTCGTGGTCACACTGCGAGGTGCATCATCCTCGGTCGCCCTCTGAGGTTGCCGGATTTCTCGCAGAGTGGGGCCGGGTGCCCAGTAGCGTGCGCAAATGAACCGGGGCGCCCTGACAGCACTGGCGGCATACGTCCTGTGGGGTCTCTCGCCGATCTATTGGCGACTGGTCGACGATGTTGCGTCGATCGACGTGGTGCTTGGGCGAACCGTGGCCACCGGGCTCTTCCTTCTTGCCCTTCACCTCGGCGGCAAGACGCTGCACCGAGTGCGGTCCCAGGTCACGAGTCCGCGGGCGGCGGGCATGTTTGTGCTCACGGCGGCGCTGCTCGGGTCGAACTGGCTGATCTTCGTGTGGGCCGTCAACAACGAGCGGGTGCTCGAAGCGAGCCTCGGCTACTTCATCAACCCGCTCGTGAGTGTTGTCCTTGGGGTCGTGGTGTTGCGAGAGCGGCTGCGGCTCTTGCCGATGCTGTCGGTCGGGATCGCAGCGGTGGGCGTCGTGGTGCTAGCGCTCGACGTCGGCGCGGTGCCGTGGGTATCACTCACCCTGGCTCTCACCTTTGGCGCCTACGGGTTGATCCGGAAGACATCCCCGGCCGGCTCGCTCGATGGGCTCACACTTGAGATGTGTGTGCTCATACCGATCGCCGTGGCGGCACTCGCGTTCCGGGCGTTCGCTGGTGACGGGGTCGTTGGTGTCTCTGTCCCCGGGCGAGATGTATGGCTGCTCGGCGCCGGGGTGATGACCGCCGCGCCGCTGTTGCTCTTCGCCAACGCCGCTCGTCAGATCGAACTGTGGCTGGTTGGGATGCTGCAGTTCACCGCGCCGACCATCCAGTTCTTCCTCGGCACGGTGGTGTGGGACGAACCATGGAGTGGCGGCCAGGCCGTCGGGTTCATCATCATCTGGCTGGCGCTGATCGCTTTCGCGACGGAGCCGATCAAGCGCCAGCGCGACCGGATTGCCGTTAGCTGATCACGTCGAGCGCATCGAGATCGAGAATCTGAGCGGCGCTGCGTTCGGCCATCGCCATGAACATGTCGTCGCCGCGATCGGTCTGGCCAACCGCGATCGAGCCGAGCATTGTGACCATCGGGCCTTGGAACGTGCCGTGGACGTATTGAGCGTGCACTTCGCTGGCGGTGAGGTCGACCCCGAGCGCAGCCATTGCGGAGCGGTATCGCTCCAGCGCCTCGGACTCGTGGCGACGACGGTCATCCGGGTCCGCAGAGTTGCCGAGGAGGTAGCCAAGGTCGCGGCCGCCGGCGGCAATGCTCAACGTCTGCCAGTCGACCGCGCTTACTGGCGCGCCTCCGAGTGCTGAACCGAACATCAGGTTGTCGAGGCGATAGTCGCCGTGGACGAGTGTCTTCGTCGCCGACTCACGTTCGACCCAATTGCCCACGTTCGCTCCGAACTCAGCGAATACCTTCTTGGCGCCATCGGAGAGGCGGTCCTTGTAGCGATCAATGAACATGTCGACCACCATCCCGACATAGTCCGACAGTTGCGCTTCGCCCGCCGCCAGCCACTCGATGTCGTTCAGGGTCGGGTCGCCCCAACGGGGGGCGTGGAGGCGGGCAAGGTTCTCGACCGCGAGAAGAATCTGTTCGTCGGATGCACCCTCGATCTGGTCGCCCTGTCGCGCCGGTGCAAGATCCTCAAGGACAAGCGTGAACGTGGCCAAGTCATCCGACACCGCGCCATAAAGACAGTCGGGAACCGCAATCGAGAGGCCCGCAGCGAGCTCGGTATAGAAGTGGACTTCCTTCGAGTACGCACCGGCGGCCCCGGCCGCACGGCTCTGCTCGTTGGGCGACGGGAACTTGATGACGACCGACGCGGGGGCGTCGCCCGGATCGCCTTCAAAGTTGAACCGGTAGCGCTCGTTGTGCGCCATCTGCCCGGTGCCGACCGACTCCCGATGAACGGAGCGGATTGTGGTGTCGTAGCCGTTCACCTCCAGAAGACTGTGGAGCCAGAAAGCCGTGACATCGGCGGGGTCCGCGATGATCGCAGGGGTGAGAAGACGAGATGACGAAGCCATACCCGAACTCTACGATCCGACGACGGCCCACCTCTAATGTTCTGTGAACGGAAACCGGCGCAGGGCGCCGGTTTCCGTTCACAGAACCAGCAGCTTGCGGATTCGGGTGGCGGTTGCGGCCGGGAAATCGGTCAGGTCGGACCAGACGAGGCGGATGACCGTCCAGCCGGCAGCAACCAGGTCGTTTTGGCGACGGCGGTCGTTTGAGAAGACTTCGTGTTTCGTGTGTTCGCCGAACTCGTCGTACAGCGCTCGCATTCGAATCTCCGGCCCGCTGCCGGCCAGCTCGATACCGGGAGGAAGGCGGTCGAGGATCCGGTCGATCGCGCAGACGCCGTTGCGTCCTTGACGCCCGACCCGCTCCCGATAGCGACGCAGTTGATCGACCCGAACGACACCCTTGGCCACTGCATGGTGAAGTATCCGCTCGATCTCTTGGTCCGAAAAGATCAGCCCGGCGTCACACAATGTGCGAGCCGGCGTGGTGACCGGAATCGCCTCGATATACGTGATGTCGTGCTCGCTCAGGTCGCGGCTCCGGTGGACGGTGACCCCGTTGAGATCCGCCCGCGCCGGGTAGCGGATAGAGATCTCGACGTCGTCGTCGACCGATCGAAATCCCCAAAGCCGCATCGACGATCGATGACTGGCGAGAGCCAGGCTAGGAACGGCGAGAACCGCAGCCATTACATCCGACTCCCAAGACAACGAATGCCCGGCAAGCTGGTAAAGCCCCCGCCGCCTGCGTTGGAGCGTGCCTTTCTGAATGAGGGTCCGAATCTCCGTTTCCGAGAGGTGACTTCGGACCTGCTTGAGGGAAAGGAGGCCGTATTGTGCCGCGGCCTGCCGAGCGAGCGCATGTGCGTTCGACATCCGCTAATCATGCCGAGACCGTCTGACACCCGCAGATTTGATGTTCTGTGAACGGAAACCGGCGCCCTGCGCCGGTTTTCGTTCACAGAACCTAAGACCGGGTGATGTTGGTGATGATGGCGGATTTGATTTCTTGCCAGCGGGGGCGGGGGAGGTCATGGCCCATGTCGCCGAACATCAGGAGGCGTGAACCAGGGATCGCTTGAGCGGTCGCGATGCCGCCGCTCGGCTTGACGAGCGGGTCTTGCAGGCCGTGGATGATAAGAGCTGGCACCTTCACGTTGCGGAGGCGCTTCGTTCGGTCGCGGCTGGCCGCGATGGCCGCAGTCTGACGGGCGGTTCCGGCCGGGGTGAAGCTGCGGGTGACGCCCTCGGTGGCCTGCTTACGCTGCGCCTCTTCGTCGAAATGGTCGCCGGAGATCGCTTCGAACATGACAACCGAGTCTTCGACGGCGGTATCGAGCGTCGGCACGGGGCGACGGCCGAGCCTGCGGAGAAGTGAGAAGGCGATGCCGCCGTTCTTGCGGTCGGCGGTGTGCGACATGATCGAGCAGATGCTCTTCACCTTCGACGGATGGTTGATGGCGAGCGCCTGGGTGATCATGCCGCCCATTGACACACCGACGATGTGGGCGGACTCGATCCCGAGCGCTTCGATTAGAGCGGCAGCATCGGCGGCCATGTCGTCCACCGTGTAGCCGACATTCTTCAATGGCCGGCGCGTTACGAGGGACACGATCGACTTGTTCTGGCTGGGTGGTGTCCAGTCAGTCTGTGTAGACAGGCCGATATCCCGGTTGTCGAAACGGATGGCCTGGTAGCCCTCGTCCACGAACAGGTCGACGAATTCCTCGTCGTAGTCGATGAGCTGTCCGCCGAGTCCCATCACGAAGAGGATGGGTTCGCCCTCCCCTCGGATGTCGTATTCGAGAGCCATGCCGGTGGAAACGGTGATGCTGGCCATTCCCAAGACTACGTGAGGGCGGGGTGATTCCGGAAGTGGTCGAGCGCGTCGGGATTGGCGAGCGCCTCGGTGTTCTTCACGTCGTCGCCGTGGACGACGGCGCGAACGGCGAGCTCCACGATCTTTCCGCTTCGAGTTCGGGGGATCTCTGCGACCTGGCCGATCACCGCAGGGACGTGGCGAGGGGTTGCCCCGGCCCGGACCTCGGAGCGGATTCGAGCCGCAAGTTCATCGCTCAGCAGCACTTCGTCCTTCAGCACCACGAAGAGCACGACCCGGGTGTCGCCATCGATCTGCTGCCCGATCACAATGGCCTCAGCGACCTCCGGCACCTTGTCGACCTGGCGATAGATCTCGGCTGTACCAATGCGCACGCCGCCCGGATTGAGCGTGGCGTCGGACCGTCCATGGATGACGATGCCGCCCGGTGAGGTCCACTCGGCGAAGTCGCCCTGGTGCCACATGCCCGGCATACGCTCGAAGTAGGCCGCCCGGTAGCGCTCGCTGCTCGGATCCTTGTGAAAGCCAAGTGGCATCGACGGGAATGCGTTGCGACACACCAGCTCGCCCCGCACTCCAGTTGGCACCGGGTTGCCCAGGTCATCGACCACGTCGATCGCCAAGCCGAGGGTGGCTCGCTGAATATCGCCCGCGTACACCGGACTGGTTGGGTCGCCAGCGACAAGGCAACCGCACAGGTCGGTGCCGCCGGAGATCGAGGCGAGATGCACGTCAGCCTTGATCCGGTCATAGACGGTCTCAAATCCTTCAGGAACAAGCGTCGAGCCGGTCGACGCGATCGTGCGCATCGACGAGAGGTCGTGCGAATCGATCGGCCGCAGATCGGACTTGCCGAGGGCCTCGATGAACTTGGCCGATGTGCCGAAGAACGTGATGCCGACGTCGTCGATGAGATCGAAGAGTCGGTTGCCGTCAGGGTGAAAGGGCGAGCCGTCGTAGAGCACTAGCGCGGCGCCCGCCGCCAGGCCCGAAGCGAGCCAGTTCCACATCATCCAGCCAGCGGTGGTGAAGTAGAAGACGCGATCGCCGGGGCGCACGTCGTTATGGAGCTGGTGCTCGACCACGTGCTTCAACAGCACGCCGCCCCCTCGATGGACGATGCACTTTGGCTTCCCCGTGGTGCCGGAGGAGAAGAGGATGTACCACGGGTGGTCGAACGCCAGACGTACGAAGTCAGGCTCTCGTGGTTCGAGGTCGGCCGTGAATTCGGCGAGCGTGACCGCCCCCGTGACACCACCAGTGCCGCCGTCGCCCATGAACGGAATCACCACCACCTGCTGGACCGAGGGCAGCGCGGCACAGATCTCGGCCAGCGGCGCCAATCGGTCGTGGACCTTGCCGCCGTAGAGATAGGCATCACAGGCGAACAGGACCTTCGGTTCGACCTGCCCGAAGCGATCGGCAACGCCATCAACGCCGAAGTCGGGCGAGGTCGACGAGAAGATCGCGCCGATCGACGCGGTCGCGACCATGACCGCGTAGGTCTCCGGAATGTTTGGGAGCCACACGGCGACACGGTCGCCCTCGCCGACACCGGCGCGCCGGAGCGCAGCCTGGAGCTGACCAACCCGGAGCCGGAGCTCGTCACGGCTCCATGTATGGCGGACGGCGCCGTCTTCGCTCTGGAAGATCAGCGCCGGTTCGTCGCCTCGATGGGCGAGCAGGTTCTCGGCCACGTTGAGCCAAGCGTCAGGGAAGAACCGGGTGTCGGTGAGCTCATCACCGGTCTCGAGAACGCGCTCGCCCCGTTCGCCAACGACACCAAGGTCGTCCCACACCGCGGCCCAGAAAGCGGCCGGTTTGGCGACGGACCAGGCATGCAGCGCCGGATAGTCGGCGTGGCCGTGGGCGGCGGCAAAGCGGGCCATGTTTGTTGCGGCGGCCGCGTCGGCGCTGGGCGCCCAGATCGGCGCAGCCCTGCCTTGTTCAACCCTGCCTTGTTCAACCATGGGCGTGAACTTTGGCGAGTAGGTCGCCAAAGATCGCGTCGCGCTGCACCTTGTAGGCCTCGTGCATCGTGCCGTCGATCGGTTCCCAGGTGTGGCGTTCTGTCACCCGCGCTCGGGAGGTTTCGAATGTCGGTACCCAGGCCGGATCGAGCAGCCACGCCGTGGCAATGATGTCCCACACGACCCAGCTGCGCCCGATTTTCTCGACGTCACGGTCGATTGGATTGTTGAGGTAGATCTGGTGCAACAGATCGCCGAGCACGCCGTGCCCCTTGAGCCACCGCTCACTGTCGGGCAGCGAGAAACCGAGCACCTCGGCCACTTGGTAGCCCGGTTGATAGAGCAAATGCACCCCCGACTCGAACAACACGTTGGACGCGAATCGATCCTGGACCAGATTGAAGCTGTCGTCGCCATGGGGAGCGGCCGACGGATATCCGGCGAGGAAGATCACGACGATCTTCTCGGCGATCGAGGGATCCATCAGGAGCGCGGCGGCCACGTTGGTTGCGGCGCCGATGGTGGGCACATAGAGCAACTCATCGCTGGCGTGAGCGAGTTCGATGAGATTGCGGGCGGCATCGCTCTCGACGATGTCGTCGGGCGACTCCATGAAGCGGGTGCTGCCGGCCTTCACGACCGGACGTTGTTCGAGCGTCATCACATCGAGGAGGCGATCGATGCCCTCCCGGGAAAGTTGTTCGCCCTGAGCGGCCGAACGTTTCTCGGCCATCTGTTTCGCTCGGTCGGTACCAATGGCCCCGGCCACCGTTTCGAGCGCAGTGCGATCACCGCCCCGCCGCTCGGCGGCCGCATTAACGACCTGGAAATAGTGGCCGTGACAGAACGGCGCGGCGTGGATCGCCTCGACGTTCAGTTGGTGAGGCGACAGCAGCGCCCAAGCAATGGCGAAGTAGTCGTCGATCTCGTTGGCCGCGTCGGTGTCGATGACAACACGGAGCGGACCGTCGGGGCGGGGAGGGTGCGGCATTGGCGGTCACCGTAGCCCCGCGGTTTGAGCGAGGCATCCGACCGCCTCACCGATTGGCTATACGAATGCCGATCAGCCGCCGGCGGCTTCGAGCTCTTCGGACGCAGCGGTCCACTCTTCGAGCAGGCTCGCGGCCCGCTCCTTGAGTCGATCGTGGTCGGCGGCAAGCCGGTGTACTTCTTCGGGCTTGTCGTAGATCTCGGGGTCGGCGAGCTGCTCGTGAAGGTCGGCGACTCGGTCCTCGGCCTTCTCCAGATCTTTCTCGAGCTTGCTGATCTTCTTGCGTAGACCGAACGCGTTGTTGGGGCTCGACTTTGGCGCACCGCCCTGCTTCTTCGCCTTCGGGTCAGATGTCTTCTCGCGGTTCGTGCCGGTGAGCCCCTTGCCGCTGTGGACTTTCGACGGGTCCGCGGGCGTGAGGACGTGATCGGGCACGCCGTCGTGCCAGGTTGCGAGGCCGTCGCGCACCTCGATGAGTGCGTCGGCGACATTACGAATGAGGTGGCGATCGTGGGTGACCAGAAGGACGGTGCCGGGGTACGCGGTGAGCGCATCTTCGAGTACGTCGCAACTGGGAAGATCGAGATGGTTCGTCGGCTCGTCGAGCACGAGAAGGTTGACCGGCTCGATCATGGTGCGAGCGAGGGCGAGCCGGGTGCGCTCGCCGCCTGACAAGTCGCGGATATAGCGATCGGCCGCATCACCGGGGAAACCGAACGAGCCGAGGACGCTGCGGAGGTTGCGACCGCCGGCGTTGATGCCGCCGGAGAATGCCTGCACGACCATCTTGTCAAGATCGAGTTCGTCGGCCTGATGCTGATGGAAGGTGGCGACCTTCACGTTGTTGCCGAGTTCGGCCGAGCCGGACGTGGCTTCGAGTTCACCCAGGATCAGCTTCAGCAGGGTGGTTTTGCCGCCGCCGTTGGGGCCAACGAGCGCAACGATGTTGCCCCGCTCGATTGCCATTGAAACGTTGGAGACAACGGGGACACCCTTCTCATAGCCAACGGTTGCGTTGTGGAACTCGGCGACGGTGCGAGACGAGCGAGGCGGCTCGGGAAAGGCGAACTTGGCGACGAGTTCCTTGCGGCTTGGCGCCTCGATCTTGTCGAGCTTTTCGAGCGTCTTGATGCGGCTCTGGACCTGGCGGGCCTTGGTGGCCTTGTACCGAAAGCGGTCGACGAACTGTTCGACCTTCGCGATCTCGCGGGATTGGCGGGCCGCGGCCGCTTCGATGCGCTGGAGGCGTTCTTCGCGCAGCACGACGAACTCCGCGAAGCCGCCCACGTATTCAAGGGCGGTGCCTTCGGCGAGTTCGACCACACGGTTGGCTACCGCATCAATGAAGTCGCGGTCGTGGCTGACGAAGAGGAGCGCGCCGGGCCACATGGCCAGCTGCTGCTCGAGCCAGGCGACGGAGTCGACATCGAGATGGTTGGTTGGCTCATCGAGGATGAGCACGTCGGGCTTGGCCAGCAGTAGCCGACCCAGCGCCACCCGCATGCGCCAACCGCCCGAGAGCTCCTTCACCGGGCGGTGAGCTGCTTCGTCCTTGAAGCCAAGTCCGGCGAGCACCTTGTGGGCATCGGCTTCGAGGGCATAGCCGCCCATCGATTCGAAGCGGCCTTGCTTCTCGCCGTATTCGCTGAGGACGGAGTCCTGATCGGCATCGGGGTCGCCCATGAGGACTTCGAGCTCGCGGAGCCGATCGGAGATCTTGGTGAGTTCGCCCGCTCCCGCCAGCACCTCTTCCATGACAGTTCCTGTGGCGGTATCGACGAGGTCCTGCGGGAGGTAGCCGAGCACCATGTCGCGCGGGCGGGTGATCGAACCTTCGTCGGGTTCGGCCTCGCCTACGAGGAGTTCGATGAGGCTGGTCTTGCCGGTGCCGTTGCCGCCGACGAGCGCGATGCGCCGGCCGGCCGAGAGCTGAAGGGTGACGTCCTTGAAGAGGGTGCGCGGGCCGTAAGACCGTGAGATTGCGGAGACGGTCAGCATGGGGACTCAGTTGAAGAAGGAGTCGAGAGCGCTCTCGGCTCGGGTGGCGACTGCTGCTTCGGGTTCGACGGCTTCGAGCGCACCGAGCCAGGTGATCGACGCGTAGCCCTCCATCACGGCACCAGTGTCGTCGCCTGATGGCGTATCGATGGCGTCGCCCCACTTCATCTCAACGTGGAACGTGCCGTCGTGGCCTGGTTTGGGCACAAGATCAGCGGTGGCCATCGAACGGGGTGGCGCGGTGCCGACCTGCGTGCGCCGCCAGCCCTCCATCTCGGCCGCGGGGCGATTCGGAACGTTGAGGTTGATGACGACCGGATCAGCGGGCAGGTTGTTGATGAGTTCGCCCACCACGAGCGCCGCGATGTCAGCCGCGCCCTGCCATTCCTGCTTGTCGAGCACTTCTTCCATGGCCTGACCCTCGACCCCCCAGGAGTCGACGGACTGGCTCACGGCCACTGAGTTTAAGCCGCCGTTGCGGGCGGTGAGGCAGGCCCCAACGGTGCCGGAGTGGTAGACGCTGCGGCCGACATTGGCGCCGGGGTTGATGCCGGACACGATGAGGTCGATGTCGCCGAAGGCGCCGAGGCGAGCAAACATGGCACACAGGGCGGGCGCACCGTTGACGGACCAGGCCTCGTCGATGCCCTCGACACGGGTCTTGTGGACTTCGGGCTTCATCAGCCAGATCGAGCCGATTGCCGCGCCGTATCCGGAGTACTCCTGGTCGGGAGCGGCGATGACAACGTCGCCAAATTGGCGCATAGCGCGGGCCAAGACATGGAGGCCGATCGAGTCGATGCCGTCGTCGTTCGTTACGAGAATGCGCACCCGTTGACCCTATCGGCGGCACTGCGTGACGCCGGAGCTACTTTGGAGGCGGAAGGGGTCATGAATCGGTGATTTCCAGGGTCCCGGCCCCGTACTCACGGATCTCTCACTTTCGTGTGCGACGCTTGCAGCGTGGCCACCATTCTGATTGCCGAAGATGAGCGGCGTGTACGCGAGAGTCTCGACCGTGCCCTCGGCCTTGAGGGCTACAACGTACTGACGGCCAGCGACGGAGCTCGGGCGTTGGAGCTCCATCAGGAATGCAGCCCCGACCTGTTGCTACTCGATGTTTCGATGCCCAACGTCGACGGGTTGACGGTCTGTCGGACTGTTCGCTCGAAGGGTGACGACACGCCGATCCTCATGCTGACGGCTCGCCATGAAGTCGATGATCGGGTGGCCGGGCTTGATGCCGGCGCCGACGACTACCTCGTCAAACCCTTCGCCCTTGAGGAGCTACTCGCCCGGGTGCGAGCCCGGCTCCGCACGAGCGTGGTGGACGATGGCAGCTTGACCGTTGGCGATCTCGTCATGGATCTAGAAGGCCGGCGCGTGGACCGGGCCGGTCGGGTGCTTGATCTCAGCCGCACTGAGTTCGACTTGCTCGAAGTGCTGGTGTTGAACGCCGGTGTCGTTCTTGGTCGCGACGTGATCTATGAGCGGGTCTGGGGCGGCGAGTTGGAGAGCGAGTCGAAGACACTCGACGTCTACGTCGGCTACCTGCGCAAGAAGCTCGAAGCCGGTGGCGCTTCCCGACTCGTTCACACGGTGCGGGGAATGGGTTATGTCGCCCGGGATGACACATAACGATGGGACTCCGTACCCGAATCGTTGGCGTGGTTGCTGTGGTCGTTGCCGCGGTAGTCCTCGTTGTTGGCATCGCCTTGCATCGCGGCACCGAAAGTTCGCTGGTCGGCGCGATCGACAGCGACCTATTGAGTCGGGCCGACGCGGTCGGTGCATCGCGACGGGGTGGCCCGTTGGCGGAGGATGCTATTGAACGGCTGCGTCAGTTTGAGGGCTTCCGCCCCGACGACGCTCCGTCGCTCGTCCGTGGCGGCCGCACTGATCCGTTCGGCGCGACGGTGGGGTTCGACGCGCTCGCTCGGGTCATTGATTCCAACGGCAATGTCCGCGGCGTGTTGGACGCAGAGTTCGATGCTTTCACCGACCCGGAGTTGCTCGGCCAAGCACGGATCGCGCCGGTGCTCAGCACGGGCACGACGGAGACCGGAGAGGTTCGGGTGGTCACCGCGGCGCTGCAGGGCGACGTGTTCGTGCAATACGCCCGTCCGCTCGACGAGGTCAACACTGTTCTCAACGATCTGCGCACTCGCACCATTTTCATCGGACTACTGGCCATCGTCGGCGCGGGTGGACTGGCCTGGATCATGGCCGGCCGTACGGTTCGCCCGATACGAGAACTGACTGACGCGACCGAATATGTCGCGGCAACCGGCGACTTCGATCGTGGCGTTGACACCGACGCCAGTGGCGACGAGGTGGGCCGACTCTCGGCCAGCTTCACATTGATGCTCGACGCACTTTCCGCCTCTCGACGCCAGCAGCATCAGCTGGTTATGGATGCGAGCCACGAGCTCCGAACGCCGCTCACGAGCCTGCGCACGAACGTCGATGTTCTCGGTCGTGGTCACGACCTCGCCCCGGAGGACCACGATGCGCTCGTCGCTGACCTCGATGCCGAGCTGGGGGAGCTGAGCGATCTCGTAGCCGAGTTGGTCGACCTGGCCACCGATGTCCGCAGCGACGAAGAACTCGCACCGCTCACACTGGCCGAGCTCGCGGAGCCCGTGGTCGAACGAGCCCGGCGCCGCAGCGACCGTTCCATCGAGATTGTGGTGGACCGCAGTGTGGTGGTGGAGGGGCGGCCCGACGCGCTCAGTCGAGCCATTCGAAATCTGGTCGACAACGCGGCGAAGTTCTCACCCGCAGGAACCCCGATCCGGCTTGTGATCAACGGCGGCGAGGTCGTCGTTCACGACGGCGGGCCCGGCGTGCCCCCGGATGAACGCGACCGAATCTTCGATCGATTCCATCGCGTCGAGTCAAGTCGGACACTGCCGGGATCGGGTCTGGGCCTCGCCATTGTTCGCCAGGTGGCCGAGGCCCACGGCGGATCCGTGTCGGCCGCGGCGTCGCCCGATGGCGGTGCGGCGATCGGCTTCCGGATCCCGACGATCGACGGACTGTCGCCGGCCACGTAACCCCAGTGGTGCGCGGAATAGTGATCGAGGTCGGCTTGTCGTAGTCGCCGATGGTCTTGATCACGGCGTGCGGGCCGCGTCTTCAAACGTCTCGCCCGGCTCGATCTTCCCGCCGGGAAAGGCGACGAAGCCGGGGTCAGTTCGCAGGTTCTTCGACCGTCGGGTGAGCACGACACTTGACTCTTCGCCGCGCACAATGAGGATCAAGACCGCGCTGTCGCCTCGGGAAAACTCGGCGACCAGCATGGGTGTGGGCTCGCGAGCCAGCGCATCCAAGCGATGGTCGACATCGGTTATCAGGTCCATAGTACGAGTTGGGTTGCGACCGGACGCGACGATGCCGAGGTCGGGGAGACTTCGGCATCGACGGGTGGTTCTGGCCTATTGGCCAGAGGGGGGACTCGGTGTACTAAGCGTCGGCATCGACGTCGCCGGCGCCGGCGCCGGGGTGCGGGCCGCCACGATGGCCGGGACGGCCTTCGAAGTCGCCGTTCACGACGCTCTCGGCTCGATCCGCCGCACCGGCGAGGATCTCGTCGGCCTTGTCCTGATCGATGCGGCCTGCTTCGAGTGCGCCGTTGACCCGCTCTTCGGCGTTGTCAACGATTGCGTCGATCAGGTCCTGCGTGTCGACACCCTGGTCAGCGGCGATGTCGGCCAGGCTCTGGCCGCCGGTGATTGCTTCGCGAAGGTCGGCCTGGTCGAGTCCGAGGAGTTCGGCGATCTCGCCATCACCGCCTGGACCGCGTGGACCGCGCTCGCCTTTGGGGCGCTCCGGGCGCTCGAAGTCGCCGTTGACAACGCTGGTGGCCTTGTCGGCGGCGCCGGCGAGGATCTCGTCGGCCTTCGCCTGATCGATACGGCCGGCCTCAAGGGCGGTGGCCACACGCTCTTCGGTGTTTGTCACCATGGCGTCGATCAGAGTCTGCACGTCGATGCCCTGATCGGCGGCGACGTCGGCGAGCGTCTGCCCGTCGACCATCGCGTCTTTCAGCTCGGACGGGTCGAGTCCGAGGAGCTCGGCGATTTCACCGTTGCCTCGATGGCCGCGGTGGCCACGGCGACCCTCTCCGGGACGCTCGGTTTCTTCGACTGTCTCCGGCGCGATTGTGGTGTCGTCCTCTTGGGCACCGGCGAGGCCGGGAAGCGAGGAGCGTGGCGCCGGCTAGGGCGCCACCGAGGGTGGATGCTGCTGCGGCGGTGGCGAGAAACTTCTTGTTCATGATTGTGTTCCTGTTCTGGAGTTGGAGATCCGGGGGGATCGGGGGGGGTGCCTCTCTGGGAACACATACTGGAGAGGCGAAGTAAGAGGATCGAGAGACCATGTCGGGAAAATGATCAGGGAAATGTGAGCAAAGCATGAGTGCCGCCCCACGACGGGCGATCTCGTACACTTCTGCCGTGACTTCTTCGGCGGATAACCAGTCTTCGACAACGAAAGCCCCGTACCTGACTGAACGGCTGCAGGGTTTCGGCACCACGATCTTCACCGCGATGTCGGCGCTGGCCGCCGAGACGGGTGCCGTCAACCTCGGCCAGGGTTTCCCCGACACCGACGGGCCGATTGCGGTCTCGCAGGCTGCGATCGCTGCGATCAACAACGGCGCGAATCAGTATCCGCCGCTCGTGGGCCTTCCGGTGCTTCGTGAAGCGATCGCTCATCACCGTTCTCACCATCGAGGTCAGATCTTTGATCCCGATGGTGAGATCCTTGTGACGACGGGTGCCACCGAAGCGTTGGCCGCCTCACTGCTTGCTCTGACGGGACCGGGTGACGAAGTGGTCACCTTCGAGCCGTACTACGACAGTTACGCAGCCGGCATCGCCATGAGTGGCGCGACGCGGCGCGTCGTCACCCTTCGCGGCAACGACTTCAGCTTCGATCCCGATGAGCTGTCGGCCGCGTTTACGCCGAAGACTAAGTTGCTACTGCTCAACACGCCGCACAACCCCACCGGCAAGGTCTTCAATCGGTCCGAGCTTGAGACGATCGCCCGGATCGCGATCGAGAACGACGTGATCGTCGTCACCGATGAGGTCTACGAACACCTTGTCTACGAAGGCCACGAACACATCCCGATCGCGACGCTGCCCGGTATGGCGGAGCGAACGATCACGATCTCGTCGGCCGGCAAAATTTTCTCGTTTACCGGCTGGAAGATCGGTTGGGCGTGCGGCCCCGCTCCCCTGATTGCGGCCGTTCGCGCGGCGAAGCAGTTCTTAACCTTCGCCTCGGGTGGACCATGGCAACACGCCGTGGCCACTGGCCTTTACCTCGACGACGAGTTCTTCGAGACTTACACCCGAGAGATGGCAGCGAAGCGCGAGCGCCTGGTCGCGGGGCTGGAAGCCGCGGGGTTCGAAACGATCCGCCCGCAGGGCACCTACTTTGTGACGGTCGACATTCGCTCCGTCGGTGCCACCGATGGCATCGACTTCTGCATGTCGCTGCCTAAGACGGCGGGGGTGGTGGCTGTGCCTTCGCAGGTCTTCTACGACAACGAGGATGAGGGGCGACACCTGGTGCGGTTCGCCTTCTGCAAGAAGGACGAGGTGCTCGACGAAGCGTGTCGTCGCTTGCTCGCGGCGGAGACATTCTTGGAGAGTGCGGACTGATGTTGAAGATCGCCGCGGTGCAGCACGACATCACCTGGGAGGACCAGAAGGCCAACTTCGCCCACGTCGGCCCGATGATCGATGCAGCCGCCGGTGATGGCGCCGACATGGTCGTGGTCACAGAGATGTGGTCGACCGGGTTCTCGATGAACTCCGAGGAGGTCGCGGAGTCACCCAATGGCCCGACGTCCTCGTTCATGCTCGAAACCGCGGCCCGCACGGGAGCCTGGATTGTCGGCTCGTTTCCGGAGAAAACCGAGGGCTACGACCGGCCCACCAACCGGCTGATGCTGGCCGGGCCCAACGGCGAAGATCATCGCTATTCGAAGATCCACCCGTTCACCTACGCCAAAGAAGACGAGCACTATTCAGCTGGTCGTGATCGGCTCACCGTCGAGGTCGCCGGCGTTCGAATCACGCCGCTCATCTGTTACGACTTACGTTTCACTGACCTCTTTTGGGATGCTGCCGCGACGACTGACTGCTTCATCGTGCCCGCCAACTGGCCCGAGGTGCGACGTGAGCACTGGACCACTCTGCTGCGGGCGCGGGCGATCGAGAATCAGGCCTATGTGGTCGGCGTGAACCGGGTCGGCTCGGCCGGGCGCCTCACCTACACCGGCGACACGCGCATCATCGACCCGCTCGGCGACGCGGTCGAAGCCGATTCCGGTGTGGAATCGACCATCGTCGCGACGGTCGACGAAGCCGTCGTGGCGAAGGTCCGCGCCGACTTCCCCTTCATGCAAGACCGAAGCAGCGGTTGACGCCGTTGCTTGGAGTTCGGCTGCACCGAACTCCCGAGCCGAAAATCGCCCGGGCTTCAGGAGGGGGCGAGGTCTTCGCGGAGTTGGCGCTTCAGGAACTTGCCGTTGGCGTTCTGGGGTAGCGGCTCGTCGCGGAAGAAGACGTGCTGGGGGATCTTGAACTTCGCGAGCAGGGGCTCGAGATGGGCGCCCAGTTCCTCGACCGTGAGCGTCGTGCCCTCCGCCAGGTAGATGGCGACACTGACCGCCTCGCCGAGGCGATCGTCGGGCACGCCGAACACGGCGGCTTCGGCCACGCTCGGGTGCTGGTAGATCGCGGCTTCGACTTCGGCGCAGTAGACGTTCTCGCCGCCGCGGATCACCATGTCCTTGGCCCGGTCGACGATGTGAACGAAGCCGTCTTCGTCGATCGTGACGATGTCGCCGGTGCGGAACCAGCCGTCGACGATGGCTTCGGCGGTGGCCTCCGGGCGGTTCAGGTATCCCTTCACAACGACGGGTCCCTTCACGCAGAGTTCACCGCGTGAGCCTTCGGGAAGGTCGTTGCCGTCTTCGTCGATCACCTTCGCGTACAGGGTCGGGCAGATCAAGCCGGCCGACGTGGGCTTGGCGGTGAAGAAGATGTCGCCGATGGCCGTAGCGATGCCGTGGGTCTCCGTGAGGCCGTAGCCGGTGCTCGGCTTCACGGCGCCCTTCGAGCTGTCGATCTTCTCGACGAGGTCGGGCTGGAGGGCTGCTCCGCCGCCGCCCATGGCCGCAAGAGTGGAGGTGTCGCGGGTTTCCCAATCCGGATGCATCAACATCTCGCGGCTCATCGTGGGAACGCCGGTGAACGTGACGACCTTCTCGCGTTCGATGAGTTCGATCGCTCGGCCGGCGTCCCACTTGCGCATGAAGACCAATTTGGCGCCGGCGAGTGTGCCGGGATGTAACACGCAGTTGTTGGCTGTCACATGGAACAGCGGGGTGGGAACCATGATTGCCGGTTCGGCCGGTGTGGCAGCTGGGCCCGCCTCGATGGCGCCGCTTTCGGTGAGCTTGGCCTTCGCAATGGCGGACGAGGTGTTGGCGAACGCGAGGTGCAGCACGTTGTGCACCGAGCCGCGGTGGGTGAGTTGTGCGCCCTTCGGGAATCCGGTGGTGCCCGACGTGTAGAAGATGCACATGTCGTCATCGGGATCGATGTTGGCGGCCGGCAAGTCAGCGGGAGCGGAGGCGCCATCGACAACGTCGGTCCAGCGGGACGCGTCGGAGGGAAGGTCACGGTCGGAACGAACGGAGATGATGTCCATCTGGCCGCCCGCACGGAGCCCGTCGAGCACGGGGAGGAGGCGTTCGAGCCGTTCGTCGTCGACGATGACCACCTTCGGGCGGGAGTCGCTCAGGCCGTATTCGAGCTCGGCGCTGGTCCACCAGGCGTTGACCCCAACGGCCGCGGCGCCGATGGAGATCGTTGCCCAGTAGGCAATGGCCCATTCGGCGTAGTTGCGCATCGCGATGGCAACGCGGTCGCCCTTGCCGACGCCGTGGTCATTGACGAGGACGTGAGCGAGCGAGCGAACCGCAGCGTGCGCCTCGGCGTAGGTGATGACTTCGTCTTCGTAGACGATGTAGGGCTTGTCGCCGAACCCGGCCGACATCTCCCAAAGGAATCGCATGTTGGGCGGTGCGGCGTCGAAGACCCGCATCGTCATTCCCCGCACCTTTTGCTCGGAGATCGCAAATTGCGCCCCTGGAGCGGTGAGTTCTTCCCAAGTGGCCTTTAGAACGTCAATCACGGGGACCATTGTTATCGCGTGATCTCGGTCCGGGGCCACACCTCCTAGGCATTCTTGATGAGTTCTACGTTCCGCATTGGTGAAGAAGTTGCTGTCGCCCTCGCCAGGAATCAGCCGGTAGTAGCGATGGAGTCGACGATCTGCAGCAGCATGGGTATTCCCGCGCCGGCGAACCGGGTGGCGGCCAAGATTGCAGTGGCAACTGTCACCTGACCGCCAGTTTGTTCTCCTGTGGCGAGTCGATCATGGTGGTATGTGACCACGCCCGATGAACTTCTGTTGAAGGTGATGATGGACCCGGCGGTAATTCCGGATCCACATCCGATCTGCAAGGAAATTCGAGAGACTGCCCCGCTCTTCAAGGTGTCGTGGGGTGAAACGTGGATCGTTTCCGGGTTTGAGAACTGCCGCGCCCTGCTTCGCGATTCGCGCTGTGGCCAGGCAATCGATGAGGAGGCCAGCACCTCGCGAATCGGGATCGACGGTGAGCGCCGTCGGAGCCGTGTCAGCGAAGGCACGCCGATGCTCTTCATGAACCCGCCTGACCACACCCGAGTGCGCGGCCTCGTGAGTCGAGCGTTCACGCCTCGTCGCGTCGAACTGCTCCGCGGCGAAATCGAAGCGCAGACCGATGCCCTTCTCGATGCTCTCGGCGGCGACGGCAACTTCGTCGACACGGTGGCGTTTCCACTGCCCGCCAACGTGATCAGCGCGCTCGTTGGTGTGCCCGAGGAGAAACGTGACTGGTTGCGGCCCCTGATCTCGGACATTGTCCCGTCGATCGAACCGACCGCCACGCCGGAAGCGCTCGATCGAGCGGAAGAGGCGAGTGCGAAAGCGGGGGAATACCTGCTGGAGCTGATCAACATTCGACGGGCTGATCCCCAAGACGACATGTTGTCGGCCCTTATTCAGGCCAGTGATGGTGAAGACAAGCTGAGCGAAGCCGAGGTGATGTCCAACATCTTCCTCATCTACGCCGCGGGCTTCGAGACCACCACGCACCTCCTCAGCAACATGGTGCGGCAACTCGTTGCGCACCCCGAGCAGCTCCAACTGCTGCGCGACGACCGCTCTCTCGTCCCCACGGCGGTTGAAGAGGTGCTGCGATTCGATCCGCCCGTCCAGCTCGATGGCCGGTTCGTGTTCGCCGACATTGAGGTCGACGGCGAGACCATCCCCAAGGGTGCATCGATTATCACGCTGCTGGCTGCGGCGAACCGCGACCCGGCCGTGTGCACCAACCCCGACACCTTCGATGTGGGCCGCACCGACATCCAGCTGATGTCGTTCGGTTCGGGCATCCACTTCTGCCTCGGTGCCGCGCTGGCTCGGCTCGAAGGGCAGGTCGTTCTGGAGCGGCTCCTCGATCGTTACGAGTCGTGGGAAATCACCGCCGATCCGGTCTGGCTCAGCCGCATCACCATCCGCGGCGTTGAACGCCTCGATGTGAAATTCGCCTGACCGCGATACATACCTTCCTCATGACTGACTGGCGAGATAATAAGGTCGGCCCTGACGCGCACCTCATCGAGGTTGACGGCGACATGGTGATTCCGACCGAGCTTTGTGGCGGGCCTTGGTCGCCCGACGCCCAACACGGCAGCGCGGTCGCGGCGACCCTGGCGTGGGCAACCGAGCAGGTGGAGACGCCCGTTCCGATGCGACCGGTGCGGTTCACCGTCGACCTTCTCAGCCCGGTGCCGCTCACTCCAATGCGTTGGGAAGCGACGGCGATCAAGGTGGGTAAGCAGATCGCGATCATCGACTCGGCGTTGTACACCGGCGACCGAGTGGCGGCGCGGGCGACCACGTTGATGATGCGAGAAGGGGTCACCGTCGAGATCCCCGAGGACGCGAACCGTCCGCCCGAACCACCGATGCCACCCACTGATGAGATCGCCGACATCTTCGACATGGTCGACGAAGACGGCAACACCTGGGCGCCGCCCGGGTTCGCCTACGCCATGGACTATGAGCGCACGGCCGGCGGGATCGGTGGTGGTGCGCCGGCATCGGTCTGGATGGGTCTGCGCTGCAAGGTGGTGAAGGGCGAAGAACCCACCCCGTTCCAGTGGCTCGCCGCGGCCGCCGACATGGGAAGTCAGCTCGGCGGGTTCCTCCCGTTCCGGGCCTATCGCACGATCAACGCCGACATCACAGTCCACATCAGCCGCTTGCCGCAGTCGCCCTGGATCGGACTCGACGGAATCCATAGAGTGTCGAGCGACGCAGTTGGCCAGACCAGCGCGGCAATGTTCGACGAAGCGGGTTTCCTCGGACAGATGCAATCGTCGATCCACATCAGCACCTGGAAATAACACCAACCGCTTCCGTTCTGGGTGAACCGAGTCGTGGGTTCCAGCCCTATGTTCACCCAGTTCGAAGGGCGGGAGCGGCTAGTAGCCCTTCCACTCTGGGTCGCGGCGCTCGCGGAAGCTGGCGACGCCTTCTTCGGAGTCGGCGGTGTACGTGTTGAGTTCGACGGCGAGAGCTTCGTTTTCCATCATCGTCTTCCGGTCGGTGTCGAGGCTTTGGTTGACGAGCCATTTGGTGAAACCGAACGAGCGGGTGGGGCCGGAGGCGAGGCGCTCGGCCCACTCCATGGCGGAGTCCATGAGGTCCGCCTTCGGCACGACCTTGTTGGCGAGACCCCATTCGAGCGCCTTCTCCGCCGTGACGTCCTCCGCGAACAGCATGAGTTCCATCGTGCGACGGACGCCGATGATGCGGGGCAGCAGCCACGGTCCGAGGGCATCGGGGACGAGTCCGCGGCGGGCGAAGACTTCAACGAACTTTGCGTTGTCGGCGCAGACCACAAGATCGCAGGCGAGGGCCAGATGGGCGCCCATTCCGGCGGCGGTGCCGTTGACGGCGGAGATCACCGGGATGTCGCAGTCGAGGATGGCGGGGAAAAGCGTGTACTGGCCGTCCATCATCATTCGGCGGGGGTCGCCGATCACGCGGTCGGGAATGTCTTCGGCTCGGTCATTCTCATAGACGTGGGAAAGGTCGGCGCCGGGGCAGAAGAGCTTCTCTCCGGTGGCCGTGAGCACCACCGCACGGGCCCGATGGTTGACGTTGAACTCGTTGAACAGGTCGCGAACACGATCGCGGCAGGGCGGGTTCAGCGCGTTGCCGACCTCAGGTCGATCGATCGTTATCACAGCCACTTTGCCGTGGTATTCGAGTCGGACTTGTTCTTCGATCGGACGTGCGGTTTGGTCGGGTGAGGCCATGTGGGAAATCTACCGATCTGGGTGCGCCGCAGCTGCATCCGCGGTCGCTATGGTCGGCCGCCGTGTCTTCCCCTGCCCGTAGTATCACGCTCCGCAAATGGCAGCACGAGGCGCTTCGCGAGTTTCTCGACAAGGTCGCGAAGGAGAAAGACATCGAAGGCGGGCATCGCGATTTCCTCGCTGTGGCATGCCCTGGAGCGGGAAAGACCACCTTCGCGCTCACTGCCGTTCGGCACTGGTTGGCCGGTGAGCGTCGTCCGTTCGTGGTCGTTGTTCCGACCCGGCATCTGAAGATGCAGTGGGCCTCGGCGGCCGAACGGTTCGGCTTCCATCTCGAGCCCGACTGGGAAGGCCGCGAGCCGACCATGCCGAGCGACATGCACGGCATTGTGGTCACCTACGCTCAAGCAGCCTCGTCGTCTCGTGTACTTCGAAAGCTGGCCGCCGGCGGCATCGTCATTCTCGACGAGATCCACCACGCCGGTGGTGAGAAGACCTGGGGCACCGGTGTCGCGGAGTCGTTCGAAAACGCCGACGCTCGGCTCTTGCTTTCTGGCACACCCTTTCGCTCCGACGACGAACCGATTCCGTTTGTTACCTACACCCTCGGTGATCACGGCGATGCGGTCGCCGACTTTGAGTACGACTACGGCAGTGCGCTGGTCGATGGCGGTGTTGTCCGGCCCGTCTTCTTCCCTCGATTCGACGGCCACATGGAGTGGGTCGGGGCCGACGGTGCGCTGAAAGAAGCGAGCTTCAGCGACGACCTCGACAAGGAAGATCGCAGCGCCCGGCTCCGCACCGCATTGAGTGTCGAGGGCGACTGGCTGTCCACGGTGTTGGTGAGGGCCGACGATCGGCTTCGTTCGATCCGTCGCCAACAGCCCGACGCGGGCGGCCTCGTGATTGCGATGGATCAGGAGCACGCACGGGGAATCGCCAAACTGCTCGAACGGTGGACCGGCGAGAAGCCCTACTTGGCGGTCTCCGACGACCCCCGCGCCTCCGATGTCATCGATGAGTACGCAAAGAGCGACGCCGCGTGGGTGATTGCGGTCCGGATGATTTCCGAAGGTGTCGACATCCCGAGGTTGCGAGTGGCCGTCCACGCCACCACCACGATCACGCCATTGTTTTTTCGTCAGGCCGTTGGTCGCATTGCTCGGTGGACGCCGGGGCGGAAATCGCAGAAGGCGTATTACTTCGTGCCGGACGATCCTCGCCTACGCCACCACGCCGCCCATCTCGCCGAGACCCGCCGACACTCGATCGACAAGCGAGTGGCCAACGACTCGCAGCACGAAACCGCCCTCGACGATCTGAGTCGGGCCGTGGAAATCGAAGAGCAGCCGTCGCTGTTCCAAGCACTCTCGTCGGTGGCGATGGACGCCGACGACGCGACGGGCGAAGGCATCCCCGCGGCGATCGACGATGGTACCGATCCCAACGAGGACCTCGTCGTCGACATGGATGAACTGGCCGGTATGCCCGTCGACCTCCCGCCGCCGCCGGTGTTGCCGGGGCGCCAAGCCGATCCGAAGTCCGCTCTTGGAGACCTGCGATCGAAACATGCTCGCAAGAAGGATCTCCGCTCGTGGAATGCCGATCGAGTGCTCGAGCTCGTGCGGTCCACGGGTATGGATCACCGATCGGTCAACGCCGAGCTGAACCGCCGCAGCCAGGTTGAGAGGGTGGGGGAGGCCGACGAGGGTTCGTTGCGCCGCCGGCTGGACTCGGCCGACGCTTGGCTTGAGAGCCTGCGCGGCTGATCGCCGGCGGTCTGGGGCCGACCTCGGCTCTGCGCCCTTGGATTCAGTCCCGATCGTCCCTGCCATGCGCAGTGTTCCCTGCGCAGAACCTTAGTTCCGCGCCCTGCCGGGCCGATCGGGGTATGACTGGTGCCACATGGAAACAGAAAATTTCTTTCCGAAATCGGAAACAACACTCGACATGGAGACGTTGTAATGGCTATGAGCGAGTTCGATCTGGAATCCATCATTCGAGACCTGCGTGAGGCCATTGACGGCGACGTCTGCAGCCGATCGCGAGTGGTCGATGCCCTTCTTGACCTGCGGCTTGATGCTGCGGCCCGCACCGATGTTGTTGAACTGGTCGATCAGGCCTTGTCCGACGTACCAGGAAAGAACATGGTCGCAGCCGGCTGGTGGCGTGATCAGCTCGACATGTTCGAGCTCGTCGCCATCAATCCAGTTGAGCCCGTCGGTTAAACGCGCTCTGTCAACTTTACGGTGATCGCTTTGGCGAACTCCGCGGCATCGCTGTAAGTCTCCGGGGCATGTCTTTGGGGACCGCACTACGTCACTCACCCGCTACTGCTGTCGTCGTTACTGGCGGCGCGTCCGGAATTGGCCGGGCGAGCGCCAACGCGTTGGCCGCGGCCGGCCGGCCGGTCGCGATCTGGGACCTCCAAGCTGATGCGGCGATTGCTGCGGCAGCAGAGATCGCCGCGAGCCACGGCGTGGCTGCGGTTGGCCGCGGTCTTGATGTCACCGACACTGCCGTACTTGACGCGGCAGCAGCGGAGGCCGCTTCGTCGGTTGGCCCTATCGGCGGGCTGGTTCATGCGGCCGGAGTCGTTAGTGCCGACGTCATCGGCGCGCTTGACGTGGCGGCGTGGAACAAGGTGGTCGACGTGAACCTGACCGCTCACGCGATGTTGACGCAGGCCCTGTTGCCGCATCTGAAGGCGGCGGGACCGGGCGCGGCGATCGTTGGGATCTCGTCGATTGAGGGAATCATCGGCAACGCGTTCATCCCTGCCTACTGCGCATCCAAAGCCGGCTTACTTGGACTCACCCGATCAATGGCCGCCCAGCTCGCAGGGGATGGGATCCGGGTCAACGCGGTGTGCCCGGGCTATATCGACACGCCGCTGCTCCCACAGGGGGAAGGCCTCGCCGAGATGTACACGGCGGGCCAGCCCATGGGTCGGCTGGGCCGGCCTGAAGAAGTTGCCGCCGCGGTGCGTTTCCTGCTGAGCGACGACGCGTCGTTCATCACCGGAACACAGCTTGTGGTCGACGGCGGCAGCACTTGCGTCGACTGATTGCTTCTGGCGGGCCGACGTTGGCTTGGCTCCCCGTTGACTCAAGTCAGAACTTGCGCTTGAGTCGGGTCGATGTCGAACTCGCTGTCCGCCCGTGATCGTGCCATTGCCGACCACCAGCGGACCTGGGGACAACCCGAGCTGATCGTCCGAGCACCCGGACGCGTCAACATCATTGGCGAACACACCGACTACAGCGGCGGGTTTGTGTTGCCGATGGCGATCCCGTTCGACACCGTGATCGCCCTCAGCACGGCTCCGGCCGGATCGCCGACTGTTGTGCGATCCGAAGGATTTGGCGAGGTGCGTCTCGACGGTGACGTGCCCTCGTGGGCGACTTACCTCTCCCTCATGCAAGACCGACTGGCGAAGGAAGGAATTGTCGCTCCGGCCTGGGTTGGTGCCGTCGCGACCGACATTCCGACCGGGGCCAGCTTGTCGTCGTCGGCGGCGATCGAGGTTGCCGTCGGACTTGCGATTGCCGAGAGGGCGGGGGTGGCGTTGACTGGGGTTGAGCTCGCCCGGTTCGGTCAGTCGGTCGAGACAGAGTTGCTCGGCTCACCGACGGGGATTATGGACCAGCTCATTTCCGCTACAGCGGTTGTGGGCGCGGCCTCGCTGATCGACTGCCGGAGCTTCCGAGCCGAGGATTGTCCGATCCCCGAAGGCGCCGCGATCGTCGTGATGGACACGATGACTCGGCGCAGGCTTGTCGACTCCGAGTTCCCCGCCCGGATGGAGGCTTGTCGGCGAGCGGCAGACCTTCTTGGCGTTCCGATGTTGCGCGATGTCGACGACGTATCTTCGTTGCAGGCCGAACACCCGCTCGAATGGCAGCGGGCCACGCACGTGGTGGAAGAGAACAAACGGACAATTGCGGCCGCCGCGGCGATGGCGGTGGGCGACGCATCAGCGCTGGGCCGGTTGCTGAACGAGAGCCACGCGAGCCTCCGAGATCTCTATGAGGTGTCGGGCCCGGCACTCGACTCGATCGTCGAAATCGCCCGAGCGTCGCCGGGCTGTTTCGGCGCCCGGATGACCGGTGGAGGCTTTGCCGGCTGCGCGCTTGCGCTCGTGGCTGTTGCCGAGCTGGAAGAATTCCTGGCGTCGGTTCGGGCCGGTTTTCTGGCGGCCCACGAGGTCACCCCAAGACTGTGGCCGTGTGCCGCGGCGGCCGGTGCCTCGGCGGAGCTATACCTGCCTTCGTCGTGAAATAGCAGGGGCGACGTCCGCAGGATTGGCGCCGAAGCGCCGCGAGAGCGGACAATCTTGGCCATGGCCAACACTGATGTCCTCGGATTCTGGAAGATCGCCGAAGCCGATCCTGACCATCTCGCGATCGTTGATCCCGAACACAACCAGATGACGTACGGCGAGCTTGCCGCGCTTACCAATCAGGTCGTGCGTGGGCTTCGGGCGGCGGGCCTGAAGAAGGGCGACCAGGTCACGACGGTCCTGCCCAACAGCTTCGAACAGGTGGCCGTCTGTTTGGCTGCCTTCCAGGGTGGCTACTACGTCACAACGGTCAACTGGCACCTGGTCGGGCCGGAGATCTCTTACATCGTCAACGACTCCGAGACGCAGGCCTTGATTGTTTCTGAGCGGTTCGCCGACGAGGCGGTGCGGGTGCTCGAGGACTGTGTCACCCCGCAGGCCAACCGGTTCTCGGTCGGCGCGGTGGATGGGTTCCGGCCCTTCAGCGATCTGGTCGACCGCCATTCCCGCGCCCGGCCCGACGACCGGTCGCCCGGCTCCTACATGTTCTACACATCCGGCACGACGGGGCGTCCGAAGGGTGTGCGTCGTGGCCTTCCCGAAGGTGATGTTGACGAGATCTCGGCCGGGAGCGGCGGACTGTTCATGCTGTTCGGCACGATGCCCCACGACGACAATGTGCAGATCACGCAGGCGCCGACCTATCACACAGCCGTGAATAACTGGACCACGATGAGCCTGCATATGGGCCACACCGTGGTACTGATGGATCGCTGGACGCCTGAGGGTCTGCTCGAGCGGATCGAGCGTTACAACGTCACCCACTCGCACATGGTGCCGACCATGTTCAACCGCCTGCTGCAGCTTCCCGAAGAGGCTCGGACCAAGTACGACGTGTCGTCGCTGCGACGGATGGTCCATGCCGCGGCGCCGTGCCCGGTCGAGACGAAGCGCAAGATGATCGAGTGGTGGGGCGACACGGTATGGGAGTACTACGCCGCGACTGAAGGTGGCGGCACGATCGTCGGCCCCCAGGACTGGCTGAAGAAGCCGGGCACGGTTGGCTCTCCGTGGCCTGGTGCCGAGGTGATCGTGGTTGACGAAGATGGCAACGATCTACCGACGTTTGAGTCGGGCATCGTCTACATGAAGATGCCAGGCAACGCCTTTGAGTACAAGGGCGACAAGGCGAAGACCGAGGAGTCGCGACTACGCGGGTTCTTCACCGTGGGCGACATCGGCTATCTCGACGACGACGGGTTCCTGTTCCTCAACGACCGGGCCAACGACATGATCATCGCGGGCGGAGTCAACATCTACCCGGCCGAGATCGAAGGATGTCTCGTGCAGCACGAGGCCGTGGGTGACGTCGCCATCTTCGGTATCCCCAACGAAGACGCGGGTGAAGAGATCAAGGCTGTAATCGAGCTCCGCGAAGGCTGGGAGCCCACCGAAGAAACCAGCGCAACGATCATGGAGTGGCTCGGTGGCCAGATCGCCAAGCAGAAGCTGCCTCGTTCGATCGACTACACCACCGAAATGCCCCGCGACCCCAACGGCAAGCTCTACAAACGCCGCCTCAAAGACCCCTACTGGGAAGGCCGCGACGGCAACATCGTCTGATGTTCTGTGACGGCTCACGTGCGTATGTTGCACGTGAGCCGTCACAGAAGCAGAGACTTACTCGGCTTGGGGGTCGGTTTCGTAGATCCAGGCGCGGAGGGTTTTTCCGTCGGCGGTGGTGACCACGTCGGTCTGGCGGCGCTTGTAGCCCGGGCCTTCGAAGTCGTCGATGTCGCGCCAGTGTTTGTCGAGGCGGTCGCTAGAGAGGATCGCTACCGGTACTCGCTGCCCGGCCGGGTCGAGCGTAAGGCCGGAGTAGCCCTCGGCCGGACCGAACCCGATGGGGTACGTCCAGCCGGGAACCGTGCCCTCCGACCATTCGCCGGCGATGTTGCGAACCACCCAGTGGTTCGCTTCGCCCGGCTGCAGGGTTCCGTAGGTAGCGAGATGTTCGATCACTGCACCGTTCTACCGGCTGGCGAACGGATCTTCGACGCAGTCGGCGAGTGGACCGAGAGCGGTTGAGCATGCGGTGAGCGTAATGAATCGCTGGCAGCGTCCTAGAGGACTGCCGGGCTTGGGGTGAACTCGACGGGGAGGTGCTTGATGCCGTCGACGAGGTTCATACGCAGACGCTCGGCGGGGCCGGTGGCGCTGATATCGGGACAACGCTTGGCGAGCTCTTGGAAGATGATCTTGATCTCGAGCTTGGCGAGGTTTGAACCGAGGCAGAAGTGGGCACCACCGGCGCCGAACGCCATGTGGTGGTTCGGTGTGCGGGTGATGTCGAACAGGCTCGCGGTGGGGCCGAACTCTTTTTCGTCGCGATTGCCGGCCGGGTACCAAAGGAGAACCTTGTCGCCGGCCTGGATCTCGACGTCTCCGAGCATTGTGGTCTCGGTGGCGGTGCGGCGAAAGAAGTTGACTGGGCTCGTGAAGCGCAGGACCTCGTCGACCATCGTGTCGGCCAGACCTTCGGGGTCGGACTTGAAGAGTTCCCACTGCTCAGGGTGATCGAAGAACGCCATCATCCCCTTGGAGATGGAGTTCCGGGTGGTCTCGTTGCCGGCGATGATCAGGAGGGTGAAGAAGAGGTCTCGTTCGATCTCCGACAGCTCGTGGCGGGTGCCGTCTTCCATGGTGACGACGGCTTCGGTGAGCCGGGTCCACAAGTCGTCGGCCGGTTCGGCCCGCTTGCGATCGGTGAGCTCGTGGGCGTACATCGCCATCTCGATCATCGCAGATTCGGAATCGTTGAAGTCGCCGGCGATACCGAGGTCATCGGTGGTGTTGGTCGGTTCGCTGGACTGGTACTCCTCGTCGGCGCCGCCGACGGTGCGGTTGCTCCAGTCGAGAAGCTTGTTGCGGTCCTCCTGGGGCACGCCGACGATCTCCGCGATGGCCATGAGCGGAAGCTCGGCCGCGATCGAGGTGACAAAGTCGCACTTGCCATCGGGGGTGACGGCATCGAGCAGCGAGGTGGTGCGAAGGCGAAAGGCGTCTTCGAGGCGGCGGACCATACGAGGCGTGAAGCCGCTGTTCACGAGCTTGCGGTAGGTGGTGTGCTGTGGCGGGTCAGTCATCACCATCTGGAGACCGGGGCCACGCTCGGCATCGAGATCGGTGAGGGAAATGCCGCCAGCGCCGTCGCGACCGGGGCCGGTCTGATGGCTGAAAAGGGTGCCGCTGCGATGGGCCTGAGTGATCAGCTCGTAGGACGTGACATTCCAGAACGGCTCGTCGCCTGCATCTGGTGTGGCCTTGTTCTTCCAGACGGGCGCGTTCTCGCGCAGGTAGGTGAACCAGTCGTGAGGGCAGCGGTCGGCGAACACATCGAGGTCGCTGAAATCGATGTCGTCTGGGTTGACATCGCTGGTGGGGGCATCGTTCGTGATCGTCACAAGTGAGAGAATTGCCTTCCTAGCAAGGAACGTCAAGATTATTCGCCGGTAATCTTGTCAACTGTGACTGATCTCACCCCGCCCGACGAGTCCGACGAGTCCCAGAACTCTTCGCTTGGGTCTCTCGCTGAGCACGTGGATCCCCGTCACTGGTCCACCGTCGAGGTGCTGGTGTGGGTGTTCCGCACCGGCCGCCAGGTTGAAGCGTGGCTGGCCGACACGCTGGCCACTGAGGGGTTCGACACCTCGGAATACGCAGCACTCACGGCGCTCTGGCTCCATGGTGAGCCACATCGTCTCTCCGCCGGCGAGATCGCCGATCGCCTGGTGCAGACCACCGGTGGCACCACAAAGACGATTCGTCGCCTCGAAGATCGTGGCCTGGTTGCCCGGGTCGCCGACACCTCCGATGGTCGTCGGGCTCTGATCGAGCTCACTCCGACTGGCCTCGCCGCCGCACAGTCGACCCTCGAGCTCGTGCTCGACGCGTTCGACCTCGACATCGGCGACCTCGACACCGCCGAACGTTCCGAACTCGGCGGCCGCATGGCCCGCCTTTCCGGCGAGCTCGACGACCGCCTCCACCGTAGGTAGCCCCACGTTCTCGCTTCTGTGACGACTTACCCGCCTGACAGGCGGGTAAGTCGTCACAGAACGTGGAGAGGGGCTACTGATCGATGTCGGTGAAGGCGCTGGCGTTGGCGAGTTCGGCGACGCGGGACTGCACTTCGGCGATGGCGTCGCGTAGGTCGGGGAGTTCGGCTTCGGTGGCGCCTTCCTCGTTGAGGAACGCAAACACGACCTTCACGACGGTTTGACCGGTCGCTGCTTCCACCGCAGCGGCATAACTCGCGCCCTGGAGGCGGTATCGGTCGAGTTTGGCGGCCACGTCGTCGTCGCCCTTGACATGATCGGTCTTCCAGTCGACAACAACCAGCCCGTGGTCGGTGCGGTAGAGCAGGTCGACGTATCCCTCGATCAAGCGATCGCCTACAGGTGCGGCCACCCACAGCTCACGCCAGTGGTCGGCGGCGGCAGCCTCGCGGGCCGCCGTCGACCCGATACCGGACCGGGCCAGTCGAGCGATGACTTCGGTGCGGTTGGCGACACCCTCGGCGGCGGCCTGCGCTCGAGCGGCATCGTCGATGCCGTCGCCGGTGGACAGGTCGGCCACCTGGAGTACGCCATGAACGGCGCGACCAACGGCGGTGCCGTAGCGGCCCTTCTGCCAGGGCGGCAGGTCGAGATCCCGTGGACGTTTGTCGAGCCCCGGATCGACGGGGAGGAGACCGGGCACGACGCCCGGATCGGTGGGATCGATACCGGGGTCGTCGGCGTAGTCGGGACCGTCGCTCGGCGGCGCCACTGGGGCCGGGGCCTGCGCCTCACGGGCCAGCGTGGTTGCGGCGACCACGGTGCGCACCGAAGCACTCGCCAGCGCGTGAGCTCGCTCGGCGGCCCATTCGTGGCGGGGGCGAAGCGGTGCCGGCGTGGGTCGGGTGTTCGCGGGAACTTGCACGACCGGGGGTTCGTAGTGCTCGCCCGCATCTGATGCGAGGCCGGGGCCGGCAAGAAGGGTGGAGCTGGTGGGTTTGCCCTCGGCGTTGCGGTGCAAGCTCACGACAAGATGATCGCGGGCCCGTGTGGCCGCGACATAGAGCAGACGGAGCCGTTCGTTGTCGTCCATTTGGTCATCGATGGGCTTCCAATCGTCGTAGCCCTCAGAGGTGACCGAGCCCGACAGCCGCACGATCGGATCGTCGTTGGTCGGGAACGCGATCGAGGGGCCAGTGAGTGGTCGACTGGTTTGGGTGGTCATACCGCCGAGGACGGTGATCGGGAATTCGAGCCCCTTGGCCCCGTGGATGGTCATGATGCGCACGGAGTCGTCGTCGGTTTCCGGCAGCACGGTTTCGGAAACACGAGCATTGTCGGCGCCTTGCAGACGGGCCCATTCGAGGTAGGAGCGGAGGTCGCGGCCGCCCGCGTCGGCCCAGGCTCGGGCTTGATCGATCACAAATCGCAGGCGCCGCCAGACATCGCGCGGTGCGCCGGTGGCGACCGCAGTCTCGAGCACGCCGCGTTCGCGCACGAGTCGATCAAGCAGCTCGGCCGGGTTCGACCAGAGTCGAGCCTCGTGCAGCTGGGCGAGGTGGTGGAGGCCGTCGCCCACGGGATGGCCATGCCAGTGGCTCGGGAGTTTGCCTCGGATCGAGAAGCGGCCACCGATGCCGAGCCGCCAGTGGGCGAGGTCGTCGTCGCCGCAGCCGTAGACGAAGGAGCGCAGCGCGGCGACTGTGGCAAGCTCATCGGTGGGGTCGGCCACCGCCCGCAACGCGAGCATCAGCTCTCGAACTTCGCGGGTGGCGTAGACGAGTGAGCTGGTTTCGGCACGATAAGGAATGCCCTGCCGGTCGAGCGCCCGTTCGAGCGCGGCGAGGCTGGTGCGGGCGGGCAACAGGATGCAAACATCGCTCGGCAACGCCGGTCGCCATCTGTCGTTGTCGTCGCCGACGGACCATGGCGCGGGACCGCGCAGTGCGGCGGCGATCGTGGCCGCGATGTCTTGGGTCTCGGCCTGCCGCAGTTCGTCGGCGTTGAGCTTGGTGGCCGACACTTTCGCGCCGAGGAGCGCGACGGCGGGGCCATTCGGCGGAGCCTCGGTGCGGAAGGCGCTCAGTGCGGCATATTCCGGCTGGCTGCCGGCCTCAAAAAGGATTAGCTCCGAGAAGACGTCGTTGATCCACTCGATGACAGGTGCGACGGTGCGGAAATTGACACTGAGGCTTGGACCGCCAGGGAATTGATCCCGAGCGGCGAGATACACGCTGATGTCGGCGCGTCGGAATCGATAGATCGACTGTTTCGGGTCGCCAACGAAGAAGAGTCGTCCTGGATCAACCGTGAGTTCGTGCCACTCCTTACCCATGACTTCGTCGTCGGTGGCCGCGATCAATGCGGCGAGTTCGACCTGGATGGGGTCGGTGTCTTGGAACTCGTCGAGCAGTAGTCGGGCGTAGCGGTCTTGCAGTTGTCGCCGCACCTCGTCGCCATGTTCGGCGGAACGGAGCAGACGGCGGGCTTGCACCAGCAGGTCGTGGAACTCGAGACGGCCCGTTTCCCGTCGTTCGATGGCCATGTCGAGTACGAACCGGCCAAGCCGACCGGCGATGTGCTTGAGGGCGCCGCGGGTAACGACCTTCAACGCGTCGTCGCAGTCTTTGCCGAGGCCTCGCACCGCCTGGCGCACCTCTTTCACGTCGACTGACCAGTTCTTGCCCGCTCCGGTGGTGCGCGGCTTGATCGTGCTGCTGCCCTTCTCGCCGAGGTCAGCGGCGGTGGCCATTGCATCGATGTCGTCTGTAGCGCCGGCGAGTCGGACGCGAGCGCCATAGACGTCGCTGAACCAGGGGAGGAGTTTGTCGGTCTCGTCCAGGCAGAGATGGCGCATCTCATAGACCTCATCGAAACGAGCGAGAAGTACGCCGACGTCGAAGGGAGGCGGCGGCGCGGGGTGGAGATCGAGCCGCTCCTCGACAAGGTCCCAGTTGTCGGTCATCTGCAGAGCCAGCTGGCGCAGCGTGTTGAGCTTCACGCCGGCGGCTTCGAGCGCAAGGATCGATCCGCCCATCGAGGTGTCGTCGAGCAACTCATCAAGGAACTGGTGCCAGTGGCTCTCGAACTCGATCTGCGACCCGATCTCGTCGAGGACGTCGACCCCTGGAGGAAGGCCCGCCTCGACCGGGTGTTCGTTGAGGATGCGCTGGGCGAACGAGTGCAGAGTGCCAACGGCCGCACCATCGAGCTGATCGAGCGCCTTGATCGCGGCCGCGGAGCGGATAGGGTCGTCGCTGCCCGCCGCATCTTCGAGTCGCTGCCGAATACGGTCGCGGAGCTCGGCAGCCGCCTTTTCCGTGAAAGTGATCGCGGCGATCTCTTCCATCGGAACTTGATCGAGCAGGATCAGCGCCTCGACGCGGTCGACGAGCGCTTTGGTCTTGCCCGAACCAGCGCCGGCCTCGACGAACAAGGTGTCGTTGCGTTCGTTGACGATGCGATCGCGTTGGGCTTGGTCAATTGGTTCATTCGCTGCGGGCGACGCCGTGGCCGCCGGCATGCCAACGAGCGGAGGTTGGTTGTCACTCATCGAGCACCCCCACGGCCGTGCGCCATTGTTCGAGCTCGGGGTCGCCCACGATGCGCAGGTAGTCGGCGAATTGGTGGGAGGTGCCGAGATGGTCCGGCTCGCAGAATTCGCAGTTGACGAACATGCGCCAGCCGGGTTCGTCGGGCACCTGAGGGAAGAGGCCGGCGGCGATTCCGTCGACAATGTCTTCCACCGTGCCGAGGGCCTTCTCAGCGACCTCTTCGGTGATTGGATAACCAGCGGTGTCGAACTTCCCCTTCTGCGAAACGAACCAGTACGCACCCCGGGCCGGAGCGTCGGGCCGGTTGAGCACTTCGCGAGCGGCGGCGGCATAGAGCGCGAGCTGGAGGAACTGTCCGCCAGGTGTCGGCTCGTCTTCGCTGAGCGCCCTGTAGTCCTTGCTCTTACCGGTCTTGTAGTCGATGACGATGAGCTCGCCGTCGGGGCCTTCGTCGACACGATCGATCGAGCCTCGTAGCCGTAGCGGGCGACCGGACGGGAGCCGGATCTCGATGGGCGGGGTTGGGGCCTGCGGCATGCCGAACGGCAGCTCGGTTTCGAGCGGAGTGGAGGCATGGGCAGAGCGAAGTCGATGGTCCATTTCCGCGAATCCGGCGAGGTCGCTCATCAAGACTTGGCGGTCACGATGCCAGTAGACGGCCCGGCCAACGAGACCCTTGTTGGCGATGCGTTCGGCTTCGGTGGCGGCGATTGATCGGAGTCGTTCGATATCGGCGTCGGCCCAGCTTGCCCCCGCGGCCGGAATCAGCCCGTCGCGGAGGGCATCGGCGATCCAGTGTTCAAGCGCATAGTGGACGAGCGAGCCGAGGGTGAGGGGCGAGATGCGGTATTGCTCCTCCGGGTCTTCGACTGGCTGCACGCCGAGGATGTGGCGCACGAAGTAGGCGTGGGGGCAGCCCGACCAGGATTCGAGGCGCGTGGCTGAGGTGACATGGTCGGGGTCGATGGGACTGGGCAACCGCGCGCCGCGCAGGTCTCCGTCGGTTGCGAGATTGCCGTCGAAGCGGGTGAATCGAGCTGACAGGCGGCCGTTGATGAGCTCGATGCCGCGCTGTAGTTCGGGTCGTTCGGCGACAAGGGGAAGCGAGGCGATGTTGGCGCCCGCATCGGCGGTGTCGAGCAGCGCCCGGACGTCGTACTCCTGCGCATGGCCAGGGAATGTGGTTGCCCGCAGGCCAGCAATGAACGAGGGAACCTCGGTGAACCAGTCACCGGTTTTTCGGCCCAGGTCTTCCCCGGAGGGGCGGATGTTGTCGTAGTGCTCGACGGTGTCGAGGAGCCAGCGCGATGGCGCCCGTTCGCTGCTGCGGCGCAGATCGCCGCGGGGAAATGTCATCGTGGTGTGCCCGGCGGCGGCCATGACCGCGAGGAGCGACCGGTGGTCGTCACAGACCTGGTCGGACCGAAGCGGAAGATCGCGGCCAACCGAGGCGCGAACGCGGTCGGGTAGGAGTGGATCGTCGCGGCGTCGGGAGGGATACGAACCTTCGGCCATGCCGACAACGACGACCACATCGAGTTCGAGCCCGATGGCCATGTGGGTTGGGCCGAGAAGCACACCGTTGCCGAAGGTGCCGTGGCGACCAATGTCGTCGCTCAACTGAAGTTCGAGTGCTCGACGGAACGCGGCGACCGAAGGGTTCGGATCGATCCCGTCGAGGTCGCCGAGCCGGTCGATGGCCGCGTCGATGCGCAGTGCGGCGGCCCGTTCGTCTTCGGGCCACTCGGTGCGCAGGGTTTCGCCGCCGAGATAGTTACTCACGAGCTGGCGGCACCAGCGAGCAAGGCCTCGCCAGGTGCGGGCCCGGCCGTCGGGATCGAGGTCGGCGACAAGTTTCGTCATGAACTCGGCCATCTCGTGGGCGTAGGTGGCCTCGCGGCGGTAGCGGTCGGCTCGCCAGCTGTCGTCTTCATTACGTTCGGCAATAGCGGCGTCGTCTTCGAGTTCTTCGACGAGGCGGCCGAGTCGTGTAGTCCACTGATCGGCGCCCGCCACCACACCGGCGGAACGGCTCGCTCGTTCCCAGGCGGCGACAGGGGCCGGGCGATTGTCGATGCCGCGGATGGGCGCGCCCGCGAGCCAAGCGGCGACATCTCGA